>Ga0129308_1000243_pt1 | contig 96013 bp, 91 predicted proteins | sample L827metagenome_FD_94440 | JGI IMG/M metagenome (GOLD analysis project Ga0129308, IMG submission 94440) | Ring-tailed lemur group fecal microbial communities from Wisconsin, USA - L827 metagenome | ecosystem: Host-associated > Mammals > Digestive system > Large intestine > Fecal | place: USA...
TGAAACTCCATTTCGCTACGCTCACTCCGTTTCAACATTTTGCTTTTCTCTCAACTACTGAGTGTAGCTAGAGGTTTTATAGGGGTTCTCTTTAAATTACCCTTAAATTTATTATACGAGGAGCAATGAAATGTACCTGAACATACTTAAAAAAGACCTTAAACGCAAAAGGGCGATGAACGTCATACTGCTTGTATTTATCATACTTGCAACAATGTTTGTATCGTCAGGCGTGAGCAACATTCTGAACGTTACAACAGCGCTGGACAATTATTTTGAAATGGCGAATATGCCTGATTATTTTTTGGCTGTTCTGAACAAAACTCTGGCGGTTGACATTGATGAAACAGTAAGCTCGGCAAGCGCAGTAGACAGCTATGCAACGGAAAACATATTGTTTTTAGATACCAAGAATTTTATCTATGAGAATGAGGATATAGTTGGTTATAACGGTTCTAATTTTATTCAAAGTGACATTAGTCTGAATTATTTTCTTTCCGACGGCAGTATACTTGAAACAGTCGAGCCGGGTGAGCTTTATATGACGGAAAGTAAGGCGGACGCTATCGGCGTTGATGTGGGGGATAAGCTTACTATAGAAGTAAACGGAGTGAGCCGTGAATTTATTCTTGCAGATAAAATAAAGGATGCGCTTTCCGGCGGAAGCGGGATCTCATTATGCCGTTGTATATTAAGCGAAGAGGATTTTGAGTATCTTCTGTCAGCAGAAAATACAAAGGAATTATATGGCGGTACTCTTTTGTATATATATTCATCTGATATGAAAACGGCTCTGCCGCAGATCAAATCCCTTGTAGATAATAGTGCTCTTACAGTGGACAGAACTCTTATGTTCGGAATTTATGTTTTTGACATGATTGTGGTAGGTTTGCTGCTTGTGGTAAGCGTTATTCTTATTTTGATCGCATTTGTGGTTTTGCGTTTTACCATTTCCTTTACACTTTCCGAAGAATTCCGCGAGATCGGTGTAATGAAGGCGATCGGTATCGGCAATTTCAGGATCCGAGGCTTATACCTTGTGAAATATATAGGGCTTTCCGTAATCGGTGCGGCTATCGGTTTTGCCCTGAGCTTCCCATTCGGTAAAATGCTTATGAGCGTTTTCTCAAAGTCTATTATCATGAGTGATCAGAATCCGTTTATTATAAACATTCTCTGTATGGTTCTTGTTATTGCAGTAATTATACTGTTCTGCTATGGCTGTACAGGCAGGGTCAGGAAAATGACGCCCATTGATGCAATCCGAAATGGTCAGACAGGTGAACGGTTCCGTAAAAAGAGCCTTATGAGTTTAGGCAGATCAAAGCTTTCTGTAACGCCTTTTCTTGCATTGAATGACATTGTAAGCAGCCCCAGACGTTACAGTATTATAAGCCTTACATTTTTCCTTTGTCTGTCTCTTATGCTTATACTTTCGGCAACTGTATTCACTATGAACAGCGGCAGTCTTGCCGCAACATTCGGACAGGCAGATTGCGATATATATCTGGACAGTGGAATAGCTATGGAATGTATGGTGGAAGACGGACACGAAAAGCTTGAAAAGTACCTTGATGAAATGGAACAGACTCTTGCAGAAAATGGCATTCCTGCAAAATGCTATCAGGAAATGGTGTTTACTCTGCCGGTTTCTTTCGGAGAAAACGAGAGCAATATCACTATCTATCACGGCACAGGCACAACAATGGATATGTACGAATATACAGCAGGAACAGCGCCGCAGAATACCGATGAAATTGCAATAACACGAATCGCTGCGGATAAGCTGAACGCAAATATCGGTGATACCGTTACAATTAAAACCATTGACGGAGAGAAGGAATATATCATTTCAGCTTTTTTTCAAGGTATGAATATGCATGGCAATCTTATCAGACTTCACAGCGATGAGTACATAAATTACATTCAGGCATCCGGAGCTGTTTCTATGCAGATCACCTTTACGGATGATCCTGACAGCAAGGAGATCGAACGGAGAATGGAAGAAATTCAGAGGATCTTCCCTGATTGTGAAAATATAGAAACCTGCGCCGAAGCAACAGCGGATATGCTCGGTGTTACCGAAACGCTTGGGGCGGTAAAATCCCTTGTGGCTATGCTCACCATAGTTTTATCCGCACTTATTACCGTGCTTATGGAGCGTTCCTTTATCGCAAAGGAGCAGGGCGAGATCGCACTTATGAAAGCGATAGGCATACTAAACGGCAAAATCTACGCATATCACGCTTTACGGTTTTTATTCGTGGGAATTATTGCGGTAATCATCGGTGAAATTTTCGCAATACCCCTTACTCACCTTTGCATTGACCCGCTTTTCAAAATGATGGGTATGGAGCTTGCGGTTGACTACGTTATCGATCCTGTTGAAATGTATCTTATCTTCCCTGTTGTAATTCTTGTTACAACGACCGTAAGCGCATTCTTTACCTCAATTTACACAAGAAAAATCAAGTCCTCCGACACTGCCAATATTGAATAAAGAAAGGAAATCACCATGAATATTCTCGAAGTAAAAGACCTCTGCAAAACATATATCGTAAACAAGCATCAGAACAACGTCCTGAAAAACGTGAATTTTACCGTTTCCGAGGGTGAAATGGTAGCCGTTATGGGTCCGTCGGGTTCGGGTAAATCAACTCTCCTGTATGCCGTTTCGGGCATGGATTCCATTACCGCAGGCGAAGCAAAATTCTGCGGAAAGAACATTGCAAAAATGGGAGAAAAGGAGCTTGCAGACCTACGTCTTGATGAAATGGGCTTTATATTCCAGCAGATGTATATGCTGAAAAATCTGACTGTACTTGACAATATCATTCTTCCTGCGGTACAATCAAAGAAGAACGGAGAAGGACGCAAGGAAACGGTACAGCGCGGGCAGGCTCTAATGCGCAGGCTCGGCATTATCGACATTGCGGACAACGATATAAACGAGGTTTCGGGCGGACAGCTTCAACGTGCCTGCATCTGCCGCAGCATGATAAATAACCCGAAAATGATATTCGCGGACGAACCCACAGGCGCGCTCAACCGCACATCCTCCGACGAGGTAATGAATGAGCTTGCGAAGCTGAACGCAGACGGCACTACAATAATGCTAGTAACGCACGACGTAAAGGTTGCCGCAAAATGCACAAGAGTTCTTTTTATAGTTGACGGAAATATAAAATGCGAGTATAATTTAGGTAAGAACGAAAGCACCTCGGCGCTGCGTGAACGCGAACGCACGCTTAACAACTGGCTTCTTGATATGGGCTGGTAACGAGCGTCTCTGAAAGGAAATGCCATGACCGATATTCTTATCGTTGAAGACAACAAAGAGCTGGCGGGACTGCTGTGTGATTTTCTACGCGCGGAAAATTACACGGTATCCGTCGCTCATAGCAGCGAAAAAGCCTTGTCCCTGTATGAAAAATACGGGGCAAGGCTTATCGTGCTTGATATAATGCTCCCCGGAGCAGACGGATTTTATGTCTGTAAGAAAATCCGCGAGGAAAGCAATACGCCTATACTTATTGTCAGCGCAAAAATAAAGAAGGAGGACAAGCTTAACGGACTTACTCTCGGCGCGGACGACTACATAGAAAAGCCGTATGACATTGACATCATGCTTGCAAAAATAAGCGGGATATTCCGGCGCAGATATTCTCTCGACGAGATAACGGACGGCGACCTTCGCATAAACAAGGCGTCGAGAACGGCTTATAGGAACAGCATTCCACTTGAGCTTACCGCAAAGGAATTTGAGCTGCTTTTGCTGCTTGTCGAGAACAAGGGAAGAGCGCTCAGCAAGGAGTATATTTTCAATCGGATATGGGGCAGCGACAGCCTTTCCGAGCAGCAAACGCTGACCGTTCACATAAAATGGCTGCGGCAGAAAATAGAAAGCGACCCGAAAAATCCACAGAGAATCGCTACCGTCTGGGGCGTGGGGTATAAGTACAATGAAAAGATTTGACTGCATTTTTGCAGCGGTTATTGCCGTTATTTTTTGCATATTCGCTGCCGCGAATATTATTCTGCTGCGCATCCCGAACGAAAGCATAGGCAGACCGTACCGAGTTGAAATTGAAAGACTTGCGCTGGAAATTGAACAAAGCGGCACTGAAAGCATAGATCTTTCTGAGTGCAGATATGTTACAAATGTTGAAAAATTCAGCGATAATTTTTACACTACCGAAAGCGACTATGCCGTGCGTGAGATAAACGGAGAACTGTATATCTTCGAATACGCAGCTGCGGGTCCCAGCCGCACACCTCAAATCATCGCAGTGAACATTTCACTGGCAGCAATGGCTCTGCTCTGCCTTACGGTAATGCTGTTTATCAGAAGGAATATAATAAAACCGTTCAACGCGCTTTCCGATGTTCCGTACGAACTTTCAAAGGGCAATCTTACCGCCGCGGTAAAGGAAAACAGCAGCCGCTTTTTCGGTCGTTTCAACTGGGGCATGGATCTGCTCCGCGAAAATCTCGAACAGCAGAAAAAACGTGAACTTGAGCTTCAGAAAGACCGTCAAACGCTGCTCTTGTCGCTTTCACACGACCTGAAAACGCCGCTCTCCGCAATAAAGCTTTACTCAAAAGCACTCTTGAAGGGTCTGTATCCCGATCCGGAAAGACAGACGGAAATCGCTTACAGAATAAACGAAAAAGCGGACGAGATCGAGGACTATATCTCACGGATAATCACAGCCTCCAGAGAAGATTTTCTCGCAATAGATGTGATTACAGGAGAGTTCTATCTCGCAGAGCTTATCGAAAAGATATCTCTATACTACTCCGAAAAGCTGCGGCTCATCAGCACGGATTTCGTTGTCGGGAGCTGCGAAAACTGCATTATACGCGGCGATATCGACAGAAGCGTTGAAGTTCTGCAGAACATAATCGAAAACGCAGTAAAATACGGCGACGGAAAGAGTATTTCAATTGATTTTTCGCAGGAGGATGACTGCGTTCTCATAACAGTAAAAAACAGCGGTTCTTCCCTCTCCGATTATGAACTTACACATATTTTCGACAGCTTCTGGAGAGGCTCAAATGCAGGAAACATACCCGGATGCGGGCTGGGACTGTATATATGCCGGCAGATAATGCATAAAATGAAAGGCGAGATATTTGCCAAAGCATATGACGGATTAATGTGCGTTACAGCGGTTTTTCAAAAAGCATGATCGTCAGGTTATCTTTTCAAGATCCCTTCGCAGCCGCTTTATAATGCGCTTTTCCAGCCGTGATATGTAGCTCTGTGAAATACCGATGAGATCTGCTACTTCCTTTTGCGTAAGCTCCTTTCCGTCCACAAGTCCAAACCGTTTTTCCATAATGAACCGTTCGCGCGGCGGAAGCTTTGCAATCGAATCCAACAGCAGCCTGCGCTCCGCCTCGTTCTCAATATTCTCATTCACTATGTCAGTGTCTGTTCCGAGAACATCCGAGAGCAGCAGCTCGTTGCCGTCCCAGTCGATATTCAGCGGTTCTTCTATTGAAATTTCACTCTTGTACTGATTTGATTTGCGCAGAAACATAAGAATTTCATTTTCTATGCAGCGCGAGGCGTAGGTCGCAAGTTTTATATTCTTGTCTGGGCTGAACGTATTCACCGCCTTTATCAGCCCGATAGTGCCTATCGAGATAAGATCCTCCATACCTATGCCCGTTGCCTCGAATTTCTTCGCTATATACACGACAAGCCGCAGATTATGTACGATAAGCATATCCCTGCCCTTTGAAAAATCCGTTTTAAGAAGCGCGAACGCGGTTTCCTCCTCCTCTCTCGTAAGCGGCGGAGGAAGATTGTCCGCCCCGTTGATATAATAAATCCCTAATGGCTTTTCCTTTCGTAATATACGCTCCAGTATCACCGAAAACCGTTCCGTTACCGTCTGCATTGTCAGATTCATTCCTTTCGTTCAATAAGTGGCTTGCCACTTCATTTAATGTGGCAAGGGCTGGCAAAGCCAACCTCTCATTCAGTGGGAAATTGTATCTCCCGATGAATTGGGATAACCCGCCGCCTTGGAAGCGGGGACATTCCTGCCTAAGCTATATCAGTATTTTAGGATTCAGCACAGCTTCAAAATCCTCGTTTTTCATCGCTCTGTCACTCACGCCTATAAGCGCGTCAACGTCTTTCCCGCCGACGGTTATCTCGTCTGCGCGGAAAGCCGCAATAATCCCCGCTCCGTCTATCGTGGAATATGGAATAAGCCGTACTCCGGGCGGCGGATCGCTTTGCGCATGTTCAATTCCCGGCGGAGCAAGCCCGCTCACAGACGAAAGTCTGCAAACAATCACGGGCAGCCCGGTAAAGAAGTCCCGCAGCGTGTTTCCGCTGTCCTGAAAGGCGGTGAGCCGCACTGTTTTGCCGTTGTTCTTTATCTCCAGCGACACGCTTCCGTCCGAGCCGGGCTTATCCAAAATGCGGCGGAACAAAGAGATGAGCAGGTATGCAGCCGTCGTTGAAAAGATAAGGGTAAGCACCGATACGTCAAGATAAACAAAACCGCCTACCTCCGCGAAAAAGCTGTTACCAGTAATCTCCCGAAGCGCTATGACCGCGCCGCACAAAAGCAGACTTACAGCGAACGAAACAAAGCTCTGCAAAAGCATCGGCTTTATCCCCGAAAAACCGAAAGCTGTTATCACGGGCAGGACAGTGAGCGCGCAGCGCAGCGGTACTGCAGCCCAAAAAGGGAGCGTGAAAACCGCTGCGGAGGAAGTTATCCCGCCTATAACAGCCGCAGCAATAAGCCGACGTGTTTTAAGCTGTGTGTGGAGGAGCTTTGCTGCTGCCCTCAGCACAAAGTAAGTGATATAAAAATTGACAATAATAAGTACATCTATGTAAACAGTCATGGTTTTATCACCGAATACAATTATACCTCAATTTCTGTGAAAAAAATGTCGATACAGACGCGCAGAAAAGAAAAAAGATTGACGAAGCAAAGCTTTTATGATATAATAAAAAAGAAAATCGGACTATTTATTACATTAAGGGAGAGAGACAAATGCTTAATGATTTTAACCATATAAAATATGCCCAACAGCTTCATCAACGCATGCATAAGATAAACAATGATTACCGCGTCGCATTCTGGGGCGGATTCGGTGCATGCGCAATTATGTTTATATATATGTCATTTTATATATATTCGAAATTTTTGACTATCGGCATTGCTTATACAAATCATCTTGTTTACGACGATCTTTTTAAGGATGTGGATTTTCAATGGCTGCCAGATATTGCACAGCTAATTTTTATTACTTTATCGACGGTTTTCAGCTTTCTTGCATTTAAGATGCGGAAAAATATTCCTAAGTTTGCGCTTCTTATAAGCAACGCCATACTGTTTATGATCTGCATTGTAAAAATTGTAAACGGCGAAGAAATTCGTATATCTGCGCCGGCAATTCTGACCTGTATCATTTCGACGGCGATGGACATTATCTGCCTGCGCGACAGCCGAGAGGAAGAAATACTCTCAAAAATAGAAGGATACCCGCATTTCAACCCTCTGCTTATGAACGAACCGCCCGTTGAAAATGAAGAAATAAAGTATCGCTTTGCTGACAAAAAGAGCATGGAAACGCTGAACGACGAGCGCGATACAAAATACTTTGAGGAACATCCCGATTCGGAGTCCGCGAAAATTTACCGAAGAGAACAGGAAGAGAAACGCGGGTCCGAGATTGACGACTGGCTCGGTGAGCTTATGGGTGAAGATAATAATGAAAATGACAAATAAATTTTCATAAAAATATAAAGTTGAGGAAATTTCTGCCGATATAACTATTGCAGAGATAGGCACTTAGCTTTGCATGGAAAGGGTGATTTTAATGATCAATTCTCTTAACAGTACATTCTATACGTCTATGAGCAATGTTCTTACGCAGTGGAGCGATTTCAAGGTAAGCAAAAATCTGTACAAGGCATATTTCGATATGCAGAAGTCGCAGAATACCTCAGGAACTGACGAAACTGCAAAAAATCAGAACACAAAGACGAAAAACACGGTTGAGGATAAGCTCGGCACACTTTCAGACAGCGTTACAAAGGCTTTCGGAAACCTCGAAAGCGCATTTTCCGTTGATTCCAAGACGGGAGAAATGGATTATGATAAGGCTTATTCCGCCGCAGAGAGCTTTGTAGAAAGCTATAATGACCTCGTTTCTTCTATCAGGAACTCAGGCGACAAATCTGTTTCCAACAAGCACGAATTCATCACGAATATGACGAACGCGCAGACCAAAAAGCTCAACAACGCGGGCATCAGCATTAATGCCGACGGTACTCTTACTCTCGACAAGGAAAGCTTTATGACCGCGGACACCGCCCAGCTTGAAGCGATTTTCGGCAAGAAGGATTCTTTCGCCAACTTCGTTTCGCGTCAGGCGGCTCAGCTTAAAGCCTACTCTCAGGTAGAACATACCATTCAGAAGAGCAGCACATATACCCAGACGGGCAATGTTACGAACTTCTCAAACATAAGCGGTTCGTTCTTCAATATGCTTGGCTGAAAAAATCCGACAGAACTGCAGTGCCGCAGTTCTGCCGGATTTGTCTTGACTTATTGATATTTTTGTGTTATTATTTCATTATTAAAATGCTTTTGAAAGGAAAAACAAAATGATAGAGTTCAGATATGACACGCAGCTTCTTATTGAAGGCGAAAATCTTGACGAGGACATTATACATGATTATTTTATTCAAAATTTTTCCGGCGACAGTCTGCTTGCAGTAGGAGACGATACGCTCATCAAAATCCACTATCACACCAACGAGCCGTGGAAGGTGCTTGAATACTGCGCTTCACTCGGCGAAATCTGCGACATTGTCGTTGAGGACATGGACAGACAATCCCGTGGCTTACAAGGCTGAGGCGAAGCCGCCTAGGGCTGTTCCGCCTTTATACAGGTTTGGTTTATCCCCGCTGTTAGATTAACGGCGGGTTTTCACTTTTGTTAAATTTAGACACTTGCTCTTCTGTTTCTGAACAGATTCGATTTGCTCCCACAGTCCGATTGGCGGCGGGGATTCTCACTTAAACGATATCCCCGCAGATTGCTAATCTGCGGGGTATGTTTCTATTTGACTTTTTTAGCTCGTTCCTGAAGCTTTTTAAGCCCGAACATTATAATCGGTATGACTGTAACAAGCACTACCCAGAACCAGTAATGCCCCGCCGTCGTCTTTACCTGAACCGCCTGAAGCTTACCCGACGAGTGCCATTCCTCGTCGTCCGACCGTGCGGCAGTGCTGCTTAAAACAAGGCTTAAATTGCGAAAATACGCGCTTTCGTCGCCTTGCGATTTAATTATAACCTTTACACGCTCAGTGTTCTGCGGAACGGGAAGATAGCCGTTTTCCGCACCGAGCTGAAAGCGGTAGAAATACCCGTCCGAAACAAATGGCTTGGTATACTCCGCCGTGACCTTGTTATCATCACTCAGAAACCGCACTGTAACGCTGCCGCTGCTCTTTCCGCTGTAACCGCCGCAGTCCGCATAAAACCACACTCCAGCCGCATTTTCCGTAGGAAACTCGACCCACCCTTCGCCCGAAATATCGGTAAACGAAAGCGTTCCGTGCTCCTCGTTATAGCTTAACTTCGCGTTTTCCCAAAGTAAATTGCGATAATCGCCGAGCAGGTTTTCGTCCAGCGCGCACGCTGAAACACACATTGCAAGTGCCGCCGCAAAAGCCGCAATTACCGCTGTGAGCCGCCTCATCTGTTGCGCTCCTTCATTGCGCGGTCGATAGTGCGCTTTGCGTCGCGCTCGGCTATGCTGTCACGCTTGTCGTGCAGCTTTTTGCCCTTGCAAAGACCGACCTGAACTTTAACGCGGCTTCCCTTGAAGTACATGGATATTGGGACGAGCGTAAGTCCGCCCTGTTTTACCTGACCGAAAAGACGCTCGATTTCGCGTTTATGCATAAGCAGCCTGCGTTCCCGCATCGGGTCTTTATTGAAGATATTTCCCTTTTCATAGGGGCTTATGTGCATTTGCTTAACGTAGGCTTCGCCGTTTTCAATTGAAATCCACGAGTCCTTGAGGTTCACCCCGTCCTGTCGGATAGATTTGACCTCCGTTCCTGTCAGTTCGATCCCCGCCTCGATGCTTTCAAGGATAAAATATTCATGGCGAGCCTGTCTGTTCTCGCTGATTGTCTTAATATTTTCCGCCATATTTTCCCTTTCCGTTCTTTTCTGAATGAAAAAATTATACCATACTTTTATGCATTTTGCAATACCGCTTCGGGAACATTTTTGCGACAAATGCGGACATTAATGCTCTTCTCCAAGACAGAAATCCTTCTCCGCTCCGACTATCCTTGTCTTGATTATGCTGCCGCGCTGAGCGCCGCTGCCGTATATGCGGACGGGCGTATAATTCGGCGTAAGTCCCCCCGCGTAATCGGGAGAAGTGCGCTTCTGAATAAGCACAGGCTGAACCGTACCGACCTGCTCTCTGAGAAATTTTGCGTGCAGTTTTTCATCAAGCGCGCTGAGTCGGTGAAACCGCTCCTGACGTATCTGCTCCGGCACATGGTCGGTGCGCTTTGCGGCGGCGGTTCCCTCGCGTACGGAATACGCAAACGCGTGTATCTTCGCAAAGCCTATCTTCTCTGCAAATTCAAGTGAACACAAAAATTCTTCCTCGGTTTCCCCCGCAAAACCTGCCATCATATCGGTCGTTATGCTGCACCCCGGAAAAGCTCGGCGTATATTTGCCGCGATTTCCGCGTATTCCTCACAGGTATAGCGGCGGTTCATTCTCCGCAGGGTCGCGTTGCATCCGCTTTGCAGCGATAGATGAAAGTGCGGACACAGCTTGTCCTGCTTCGCAAGCTGAGAAAGCATTTTTTCGTCAAACAGCTCCGGCTCAAGCGATGAAAGCCGCACCCGCTCTATCCCCTCGACTGAACAAGCCGCTTCAACCGCGTCCGCAAGCGAAAGCCCGCAGTCTGTACCGTAACATGACAGGTTTATCCCGACAAGAACCAGCTCCTTGAAACCCTCTGCCGCGCACTGCCGAGATTCGGAAAGCACAGATTCAATGCTGCGTGAACGCACGCGCCCGCGCGCATACGGGATTATGCAATACGAACAGAAGCGGTTGCAGCCATCCTCAATTTTTATGAATGCGCGCGTTTTTTCGCCGCCGCGCTGTATATGCATTTCTTCAAACACGCTAGGAAGCTCGGGAACGCAGCGGCAGGCTTCCCCGTCCGAAAGATATTTTTTTACAAGCTCCGCGATTTTCCCGCGGTTTCCGTTTCCGGCAACAATATCCGCGCCGCTCGCGGCTGCTTCTTCGGGGAAAGCCTGCGGATAACAGCCGGTAAGCACTACCAGCTTTTCAGGGCTGCGCCGCTTGATTTTTGAAGCGCTCTGCCGCGCCTTTTTATCGCCGCTCGACGTCACCGTGCAGGAATTTATAATCACAATGTCGGCTTCTTCCTCGTCGAAAACTTCTTCAAAACCGCTTTCGCGCATAGCGGAAGCAATCGCAAGGCTTTCATACTGATTTACCTTGCAGCCAAAAGTTTTTATAGCAAAACGCATAAATTCAACCTCTATTTATAGTTAATACTGCACAAAAAAATTACTTCTATTTTTCCCATAGTCTTAATAATACCGAATTTTCCAAAATCTACTTGACAATTCTCTTTTTTATGATATTATAATAATAGTTACAGAGATGTAACACTAATAAAATAAGGAGGCTAATATCATGACAAAAAGAACAATCAAGCTCGTGTCAATCGACGACGTAAAGGATTTCGTAAGAAAAAGCAATGCGTATGACCACGAAGCGGACTTAACACTCGGAAAATATACCGTCGACGCAAAATCAATCATGGGTATTTTCAGTCTTGATTTAAGCCGCCCGCTGGAACTCACAATTCACAGCGACAGCTGCGACGCATTTCTTGACGAGATCGCCGCGTATATTGTAAAGTAAAAAAATAACACAACAGGAGGATTTTAGCATGAAAGAATTTACTGTAAGAATCACCACTATTGATGACGTTAAGAAGTTTGTTTCCACAGTTATGAAGTTTGATTTTGAGATTGACCTCGTTTCCGGCAGATACGCAATCGACGCCAAGTCTATTATGGGTATCTTCAGCATCGACCTTTCCAAGGATCTCAAAATGATAGCTCATACAGACGATACCGCAGAGCTTGAATCCGCTCTCGCAGAATTTATCAAGTAAACAAAAGAAAGTTCCGCATGAATTTCGTGCGGTTCTTTTTTTGGCACAAAAATACGCAGCGCGGGATTTCCACGCTGCGTATTATTTTACCACAATATGCGTTTTTTGTCAACGGACTTAACCGGCATCAGTAAGGCGAGTACAATCTTTCAAGCCGCCAGCCGTTTCCGTCGTTTACTGCGGTTATCTCATAAGTTTCAATAACCTCGCTGCTTACGTTAAGGTTCTCGTCAATGCCGTATACCGTGTATTCAAGCACCGCCTGCGTATCGGTCTGTTCCTTTATGCGGCAGGTCACATCTCCAACATATATATCCGCTCCCCTCGCTCCGTCAACCGAATAGATATACCCGTCATTTGTTTTGAAGCTGCTGTTACCTATAAACATTTCGGTTTCAATATCATCGCACGCATTTTCGGTAAATATTTCATTAAGAAATTCTCGTAATGAAGAATAGTCAGTAAACGGATGCTCGATAACACGATAGTATGTCTTATAGTTTTGCGTGAAGCTGTCGTCTGAATCAATCATCGGGCTTGCTATTTTGACCTTAGAGAAAAGCATGCCAGAACTGCGGTTAAGATGCCAGAGCTGACCCTCAAGGTCGTTTTCATCGGTTGTGTAAGTTATTTCTTTGCCGTCAATAACCATTTTAAAGCCGCTGTCGCTTATTTCCGTTACATAATTCTCGGTTGTTTTTCCGCTTAAGTCAAGATATTTCGAGAAAAGTGAAACTCTCATTGTTTCCGCGCCGGGTTCTTCATAATAAACTACAATATAATCCCCGACAGCACGCATACTGTAACTATTCGGAAATACTGTTTCAATGCCGCTCATATCGCACACCAATGTGTTTTCATACGGTTCGTCCCCGCTGTAAGCACGCAGACGCAGCGTCTTATCTTCTGTTTCGTAATAAAGAATGTACACAACTCCGTCGATTTCGGCAGTGCGGCTGTTCACAAAGCCGTCGGATACCTTGTTATAGCTTGTTCCGTCCCAGAAGTATAGCGCGGAGGTGTCGTGCGAATCCATAGCTATGAAAGTTGCAAGAGCGTAATATTTTCCCGTTTTATCGTTGAAATATTCTACCTCATAATCATCGGAAACCCCCAACGGAACATACTCCGTCGTATCGGTTATCTTCCACACACCGTCGATTTTCTCGACCGTAAAAGTGAAATATTTCATATCAGGCATATTCACTTCATCAATGCTGCCCCCGACCTTGCAGTAACGGTGAGAGAATACTATTCTGCTGTCTGTAACATGCTCATTGATATATGTGTCGCCGTAGCCCCAGTACCAGTCGCCATAATTGTATTCTTCGCCGCCGCGCTGAATATTCTCAGGCATTATGTCCCAGATATCAACGCCATATTTCACAAAAATCTTTTTCATTCCCAAAAGGCTTATTACGCCTTTGGAAATTTCAGTGCTGCCGCGCGATTTAAGCCTGTAAATGCAGTAATAGTTGTTTTTTGCGACGTCATACGCTCCCGTAAAATCCTCGTATCTGTACATTTTTTCGGGTTCTTCCCTTGCGATAAAGTATAACGTTCCGGTTCCGCCTGTAAACTCGTTAAGGTACCAGCCGTCCTCGCGCTCTATAAGCGATGTGATACGCGTGTTACCGGGGTACTGATTATCCTCGGTATATGTCAGGCTCAGCGTGTCGAAATCGCTTTCCCATGTTCCGTAAAACGTTTCTTCCAAAAGCGCCAATGATTCTTTGGAAGCAATTCCGTCCCCGTCCAGAACACTTGCATCGATCAGTTCGGTGCTGCCCGCCATGAGGTCGGTCTTGTAAATATTTCCTGCGGCGTCGCTCGCCGAAGCTATTTTCCAGCTTTTCTCCCCGCGGCTCAGCGAAAGGGTTATCTGTTCATATATATCGCTGTCGGAATATTTGCAGTTTACCGTCAGCGTGAACTCGTTCAGCTTTTTTGAAGCAACGATATTTTCGCCAAGCCTTACCGTACCGTAAACGATGTCCAGACGTTCGCCGTCCGCGTTATAGAGCGGCGTTTCGTATATTCTACGCAGGTAATAAAAACCGTCGCTCTCCTCAAAGCACATCTCTCTCGCCAGCTTCTGCTGTCCGATAAAGTTCAGCTTGCCGCTTTCGAGGATCAGACCATTATCGGGGTACGCTTCCTGCCAACGCCTTGTATAGACCTGCGCGGTCGTACTTTCCTCATCTTCGTAAAAATACATTTTGTCGGTTTCGTCGGCGGGAATGTAATAAACGCCGATCTTAACGTCAAGACCGTAATCGCCCTGTCCGTACACCTGTAAAAAATAGCCCTCGTCCTGCTTTGTGACCGCCGCGGCAACTGCCTCTTCAGGCAGCGGGTCCTCTTTATAGGTAAAGCGTATCGTTTCTGCGGAATTGCTCCAGCTTCCCCAGAAAATGTTTTCGTAAATCTCTATCCCGTCAAAATTCTGCATACTTGGAGAATGTCCTTCCGGCACGGGAAGCGTCATCTCAGTCGTTTCGGGCGCGGCGAAAACCGATGTTGTTGACGTTGCTTCGGACGAGAGCGTTATTTTAATCCCGCTGTTCGGGTTCATAGATAATATTGTCATACGCAGTACTGCGGCTGTTCCGACGATGACAGCAAGTGCGGCTGCCGCGCCTATCCAAACACCAAAGCTTTTTTTCTTCTTTTCCTGACGGTCCACATGAATTTCCACAAGTTCGCGCTTTTCGCCGAGGTGTTCAAACAGTTCTTCGGACGTTTCGTTCACATATTTCTCGTCCAGATTATCCATTGTTTCTTTCCAGAAACGCTCATTCCTGCTCATACCGTAACTCCCCTTTCAGAAAGATATTTTTTCAGTTCAGCTCTGGTCCGCGAAAGCCGCGATTTGACCGCCGTTTCGCTCATGTCGAAGCTATGCGCTATCTCGCTTATCGAGAAATTGAAATAATACCGCGCAGTGAAGATCTCGCGGCTGCGCTTGTTCGCCGAACCGAGGAACTCATTTATCAGCTCTGCCGTGCGCTCGCTGTCGAATTGCTCCTCTAGGGAATTTTCCGACGGAATAAGTTCGTCAAGTTCGTCGTACAGCAATTCGCAGTTCCTTTGCTTCACTTTATCGTATACCGACAGTGCGGTGTTCCTCACGACCGCGCACAAATACCCGCAGAGAGAAGCCGGACGCTGCGGCGGTATCGCGTTCCACACCTTGTGATAGCCTGTGTTCACACATTCCTCCGCGTCCTCCCTGTTCAGCAGGATGTTGTAGGCGATTTTTTCGCAAAGTCTGCCGTATTTTTCGGCAACACGGCTTATCGCTTCTTCCGAACGTGCAAAAAACAATTCGAGAATATTTTCATCTTCCACTTTACTACCCCCTTTTTCATGTGAGATTAGGTCGTGTTGACACTAAGCCTAATGACGCATCTTTTTGGCAAAATTTCACACATCCTGCGTTAAAAAGGTTTGACAGGCGACAGCCTGCCCGCACCTTTTTGCCTTGTCTGTGTAAAATTTATGCTCGAAAATCTGCGCATTATTTTAGCGTCAACACTCCCTAGTACCAACTAAAAACCGGTATAATCTTGCATATATGGGTTATACAAAGTTTTATCGGTGCTTAGTATTAACCTCTCTGTAAATTATGACGGGTGGAAATACAAAAAGGTTGCAGAAATTCCAAAAAAAATTCTGCAACCCCGACTTTCAGAAACCCATTTCCCGCAATCCCGATACGAGCTGAACGTAAAACTCGCGCACGTCAAATCCGGGAAAATCCTCTCTGTTCAGATCAATCATGTCAGCATGGGTTATTCCGCGCTTTCCCTTTGGCATAAGCGGAATAAACCGCTCGCCCCACCGAGCCGAATCCATTGAAACAAGACCATCATTATCGCCGTCGTATTTTTTTACCAGAGGGTAGGAGAAGTTAAGCGGAAACCGCCCGCTTCTCGCTTTTTTCGCCTTTGAACAAACGCTCTGATAGTAAACCCCCGGCATATCGGGCATTTTTTCGTTAAGCTCGGCGCATCGGCTGTTCGTAAGGTCGGTTACGGCAGCCATAAAATCGGGCGAATCATCGCCGAGCCTGCGGAACGCGCCGTTGTATGTCTTTTCGACGGCGGCTTTGAACTTGCCGGAAGCGTTGTTCAAAATATATTCCGCAAAAAGGCAGCCGCGGTGCGGGGTATTTATCGTAGTGAGCGACGCAACATATTTATCACAGCCCAGCACACTTATCGCGTAGCGCGAATCAAGTCCGCCCTTTGAATGAGCAATTATGTTCAGCTTTTCACAGCCCGTTTCTTCGACGATCGACTTTATCCTTACGGCAAGCTCAGCCGCACTCTTTTCGACCGACGCCGCCGACTGCTGATTTCCGTAGTATATCACCGCGCCGTTTTTTTCAAGTTCGGCGGGTATGCGCCCCCAGTAATTCAGCAATGCGCTGTCACGGAAAAATACGCCGTGAACAAGCAGCACGGGATATTTCAGCGCGCATATATGTTCGTCCTTGCGCGCCTCGTTCAGCTTTGCCTTTTGAGTTTCGACTCTGCATTCATGGCGAGCCTTGCGATAAATTATCAGCAGCATGACAATGTTGGCAATCGGTACAAGCCCGAACGCAATTCCAAGCAGCCGATAGCGCATTGCGAGCTGCACGGAAGTGAGATAAACGCGAATTATACCGTTCCAGAAAATCACCGCTTCGCCGATAACCAGCAGAATACAGTAAAGCGCCAACGTCCAGCCCGAAATATCTCCGCTCACAGCCTGCATGATCCCTATAACAAGCACAGGTATCGAAGCAGCGCAGGTCAGCATGAACTGAAGCAGAAGCTCCGCGCCGTCACCGAGGACTTTCAGGCGAAAATCAGGATATTTGCGAAATGTCGGAAAGACATTGAAAAGTATAAAATATATTACAATGACCGCGTTTATAAATACGGGCGTGTTAAAGCCGAGAAATACCTCAAGCAGCGGCAGGTTGAGCGTAAATGAAAGCAGCAGAAAGTGCGCGGCGCTGACAATAATGTTCATGGAAAAACCTCCTAGCATATACCATTATTATATATTTTTCGGCGCGTTTTGTCAATATCGGGTATAGCAAAAGGCTGCGGAAAACCGCAGCCTTTCAACATATTCGTATGTAATTATACGATTGCGTCCTTGTTTACGAAAACGGGATAATCAGAGGTTCCGCAGAGACTTCTGTAATCGCCGACCTTAACGTTCTTGTCGGAAAGAACATAGTTAAGCTCGCACTTATCGCCGACGATAGTGTTCTGCATGAGGATACAGTTCTTTACGACCGAGCCTTTTCCGATCTTTACGCCGCGGAAGAGAATTGAATTTTCAACCGTTCCCTCGATAATGCAGCCGTCTGCGATAAGGCTGTTCTTTACGGAAGCTTCAAGACCGTACTTAGCGGGAGCTTCATCGCGAACCTTCGTGTAAATCGGGTTATTGAGATTGAACAGCTTGTCGCGAATCTCCTTGTTCATGATGTCCATGTTTGCCTTGTAGTAGGTCTGAATGCTGTCGATCTGAGCGTAATAATCGTCAAAGCGATAGCCCATAATCTTGAACTCTTTGAGTCTGTGCTGAAGAACGTCGACCTCGAAGCTGTACAGGTTTCTGCTTTCGGATTCATTTACGATTTTCTTGAGGAATTCACGCGAAAGAACGAAAATGTTCATGCTCGTGTCGAATTCGCCGACCATTTCGGGACGGATAAGAACGTCGTAAACTTCTCCTGCGTCGTTGATTTTCAGAATAGTGCGGGTCTTGGTCTGGTCAGCGGTGTAGATGCTTCTGCCATATACGACCGTGATGTCAGCGCCTTTAGCTTCGTGGAAATCAATGATTTTCTTATAGTCGATATTCGCTACGCAGTCGCAGTCTGTCATGAGAACGTAGTCAGCGTGCGAGTTGCGGATAAACTGCTTTACGCCTGCGAGCGCTTCAAGTCTGCCGCGGTAAAGTCCGCCGTTTTCAAAGCGGCTGTAGGGCGGGAGAAAGTGAAGTCCGCCTGTTTTTCTGGAGAGATCCCATTCGTCGCCGGAGCCGATGTGGTCGAGCAGCGACTGGTAATTGGACTTTGTAACAACGCCGACGTTAGAGATACCGGAATTTACCATATTTGAAAGAGGAAAGTCGATAAGTCTGTATCTGCATCCGAACGGAACGGACGCCATTGCACGGTTTTTGGTCAAATCGGTTACAGTCAGCTCGTGCATATTGGCAAAGATCAGACCGAGTACATTAGACATATTAGCCATTTTTGTTTATTCCTTTCTATAATCAGATTTGTTAACTTCAGATGTCTTTCGAGATCATTGCCTTGGGCGCGATCTGAACCTTGTCGGAGATATTTACGCCGTGTCCGACAACCGCAACGCCCCATTCATCTCTGTTCTCAACGTTTTCGGGTCTTTCGCCGATATGTACGCCCTCGCCTATGGTGCAGTCCTCGCCGACTATCGAATATTCGATAACAGCGCCCTTTTTGATAACTGTGTTGGGCATTACAATGCTGTAGCGAACTGTCGCTCCCTCTTCAACGGTAACTCCGTCGAAAAGAACCGAGAAGTCGATCTCGCCGTCAATGGTGCAGCCCTCGGCAACCATCGAGTTTTCGATCTTGCTGTTCGGACCTGCATAGTGAGGCGGCATAACAGGGTTTCTTGAATATATCTTCCACTTGGGGTCGTAAAGGTCGAGCGGAACATTCGGGTCGAGGCAGTCCATGTTCGCTTCCCAGAGGGAGTCGATAGTTCCAACGTCCTTCCAGTATGCGTCAAAGTGATAAGCAACGAGCTTGCAGCCCTCGCCGAGCATTGCGGGAATGATATTCTTACCGAAGTCCTTGGTTGCGCCCTCGTCCTGTTCGTTTGCGATAAGGTGGCGCTTTAGAGTTGACCATGTAAAGATGTATACGCCCATTGAAGCAAGGTTCGACTTGGGTTCTGCGGGCTTTTCCGCGAATTCCGTAATCGTACCCTCTTCATCGGCAGTCATGATTCCGAAGCGGGAAGCCTCTTCCCACGGAACTTCAAGAACGGCGATAGTAGCGTCCGCATTCTTTTTCTTGTGATATTCGAGCATTTCCGAATAGTCCATTTTGTAGATGTGGTCACCCGAAAGAACCGCAACATATTCAGGATTATAGCGGTCGATAAAGCTGATGTTCTGGTAGATCGCGTTCGCGGTACCCGTATACCACGACTTGCCGGAAGCGGTTTCATAAGGCGGGAGAACATGAACGCCGCCGTGAACGCGGTCGAGTCCCCAAGGGTGACCGTTTCCGATATACTCGTTCAGCACGAGGGGCTGATACTGAGTGAGAACGCCGACGGTATCAATGCCCGAATTTACGCAGTTGGAAAGCGGGAAGTCGATAATTCTGTACTTGCCGCCGTAAGGAACTGCGGGCTTTGCCATATTCTGAGTCAGCGCATAAAGTCTGCTGCCCTGTCCGCCCGCGAGGAGCATTGCCACGCACTCTTTTTTTACATGGTTCATAATCTTTAACCTCCGAATTTATAAAAGCTTATTTGTTCACTGTTTTGTTCTTTGCCGCCGTTTTCTTAACTGCGGGCTTTTTTGCCGCAGCTTTTTCAGCTGCCTTCGGCGCTGACTTTCCTTTTTTGGTCAACGGCTTCGCCGCTTTTTCCGCTGTTTTTTTCGCACGCTCGGCTTTTTTCGCAAGCGCAAGCTGTTCCGCGTCATAATCCTTTATATTCACGGGGCAGAAATACATTACGGACATCGGCTCAATGTGTATAGTTACCGCAAACTTCTCGCCGTGCATATCCTCGCGGCGGGAACTAATATTTTTGTTGCGGTAGCCGCTTCCGCCGAATTCCTCCGCCTCCGAAGTAAATATCTCCTCGTAATCCGCATAATACGGAACGCCGAAGCTGTACTCCTCATGACGTTTCGGCTGGAAATTGCACACGGCGATTATTTCCTCGCCCTTCTTGTTGAAGCGGCGGAAAACGATAACGCTGTTGCGGTTGTCATCACTGCTTATCCACTTGAAGCCCGACCAGTCGTTGTCGACTTCCCAGAGTTCGCTTGTGTCAAGATAGAATTTATTAAGCGCCCTCTGATATTCCCATAGCTGCTTATGTTCGGGAAAATCAAGCACGTCCCAGTCAAGCCCCGTTTTGTAATTCCACTCCTTGAACTGCGCAAATTCCTGACCCATGAACAGCAGCTTCTTTCCTGGATGCGCCATCATATATCCGAGAAACGTTCTGTACGACGCGAAGCGAAGCTCTCTAGGTCCGCTCATTTTATCAAGCATTGAGCATTTTCCGTGAACTACCTCGTCGTGAGAGATCGGCAGAATATAGTTCTCTGAGAAAGCATAATAGAACGAAAACGTCAGCTTGTTATGATGATCGGGACGCCATTCGGGATTCATGGACATATACTGTAGCATATCGTTCATCCAGCCCATATTCCATTTGTAATTGAATCCCAGTCCGCCTATATCCGCAGGCTTTGTGACCATCGGCCATGACGTCGATTCCTCCGCAATCATAAGTATATTCGGGAATTGTCCGAATAATGCCGCGTTTAATTTCTGAAGGAATGCCACAGCCTCAAGGTTTTCGTTTCCTCCGTAGCAGTTCGGCCGCCACTCGCGCCTGTCATAATCGAGATATAGCATTGAAGCCACCGCGTCAACACGCAGACCGTCGATATGATAAAGATCAAACCAATATGTCGCGTTTGAAATAAGGAAGCTCTGAACCTCGGGCTTTCCCCAGTCGAAAACGCGCGTTCCCCAATTGCGGTGCTCATTTTTCAGCGGGTCAGAGTATTCATAGCAGCATTCGCCGTCAAATTCGTAAAGACCAGCCGCGTCTTTCGGGAAATGAGCGGGAACCCAGTCCAGAATTACGCCGATACCATTCTGGTGGCAGTAATCCACAAATTCCATGAAGTCGTGCGGAGTTCCGAAACGTGACGTCGGCGCGTAATATCCAATACCCTGATATCCCCACGAGCCGTCGAAAGGAAATTCCGCAATCGGCATCATTTCAATGTGCGTATAGCCCATTTTTTTTACATAAGGCACAAGCTCCTTTGCACACTCCATGTAATTGAACAATTCTTCTTCGTAGTTCTTGTGCTGCCAAGAATTTAGATGAACCTCGTATATGTTTATGGGTGCGGAGTAGACATTCTTTGTTTTACGCTCCTCCTGCCATTTTCCGTCTTTCCAATTGTACCCTGAAAGATCATATATCTTTGTCGCCGTATTCGGACGCGTTTCCATATGAAACCCGTAAGGATCCGACTTGAGCCGCACCTGACCGTACTTGCTTTCGACGCTGTATTTGTATGCGTCATAAACCTTCAGTCCGGGAACGAAAAGCTCCCAGATTCCGCCGTCGCTTATCTTATTCATATAGCCGCCGGTTCTGTCCCAGCGGTTAAAGTCTCCTACAACGCTTACCGAAGCAGCCTGCGGTGCCCACACTCGGAATATAACGCCCTTTTTTCCGTCCCGCTCCGTAAGATGAGAACCGAAAAATTCATAGCCCTTGGTTATATTTCCCTCGTGAAAAAGATGAAGCGGGAGCTTGTATTGCTCCGGCACAGTGATTGCCATAAAGTTTCTCCTTCCGCTTTCCGCTGTGTAATGTAAAATTTTTGTAAAAATGCATATAAACATCATTTTTATTTAATGCTATTATAGCACATTTAACCTATCAACGCAATACATTTGTTAAAAAATCATGATTATTACTGTATTTCAACAGTTGTATTTGTGATTTTTAACAAATATTTCCAATGTCATTTAATTTTCATTGATTTTTGACATAAAAATTTACCAAAATCTGCAACTTTTTTTCAATTTGCCGAGTTTTATTTACAAAGCGCTTTTAAATCAACAAAACGGGAAAGGAACACACAATGAAAAGAAAGCTATCCTATTTTCTTGCATTATGCATACTTATTTCTGCAGGCTGCTCCGCAAATGAAAAGCAGATAAACAACGAGGCTGAGACCTCATCATCCTCGGCAGAAACATCGGCAGGCGGTACGACTGCGAAAATGACAACCGCGTCTTCGGGAACAACAAGTTCCTACAGAACCGTCGAATCTTCGTCCGGAACGGGAGTCGGCTCATCTTCCGCTGCATCGGAAAAATATGCTGATACTTCGGCGGAAAGTCCGGCAGGTGAAACAGAAAAGGGAGTCTTTTCGGAAGCGGCTGCGTCGCCGGGATCAACATTTGCCGAAGCCGATGATCTCTTATATGATTACATAAATTCTGAGGATACCGTAATTGATGCAGGCGACTTTTATATCGCGGAGGATTCTGTCTCCGAAATGCCCGCAGCGGACTCGTCATACGGCGAAGCGTTTGATTACGGCGACGGCTGCTGTATTGATATTGACATTGCCGAGCCGTACCGCCCGCAGAGAAGAGCGGGACTGCTTACGGGCGGCGAGTGGAACGACAACGAAAACTTCACCTTCTGGGCTGACCTTATAGGTCAGCGAAGCGGATGGACAGGTTACTCCACCAACTGGCGCCTATACTCCCTGAACAGAACAAAAGTACATGTCACGGACAAAAACGGCGACGCGGAAAATGTGACCGTAATACTTTCGGACGACGAAAACGACATCTGGACGGCAGTCACAGACAACACGGGAACAGCTTACCTATTTTACTCGGTAGACCCGAAGGAACGACAGCTTCCGACTCATATTTCCGTCTTACAGAACGGACAGTCGCTCGGCGAATTTGAATACAGCGGGAAAAGCGAAGCGGAGCTTGTAATCAAAGCGGAAACCACGCCCGCAAAAAATCTCGACCTAATGTTCGTTGTAGACACGACGGGTTCGATGGGCGATGAGCTTTCATATCTCCAAACGGAGCTTACGGGAGTTATAGAACGCGTAATGTCTGACCAGCAGGTAAAGGTTCGTCTCTGCACCGAGTTCTACCGTGATTATGAAGACGATTATACCGTCAAGTCGGGAACCTTCAACCTTAACACCGCAAGTGAAATAGAATTTCTCAACAAGCAGTATTCCTCCGGCGGCGGCGACTACCCCGAAGCAGTCGTTGAAGCGCTTGAAGCGGCTATCCGCAATCAAAGCTGGGATCCGAAAGCAACACAGCTTATGTTCCTGATCCTCGACGCTCCCCCGCATTATACCGAAGAAAATGTTGCAAAGCTGCGCGAGCTTCTGGCTGACGCGGCAGCAAAGGGCATTCGCATTATCCCTGTAGCGGCAAGCGGAACCGACGAAGAAACCGAATTTCTCTGCCGCAGCTTTGCATTGCTTACGGGCGGAACATACACGTTTCTGACCGACCACAGCGGTATAGGAAACAGCCACCTTGAGCCGACAGTAGGTTATTATCAGGTCGAAAAGCTGAACGATATGCTTGTTCGTATAATCGAAAGCTATCTTAAATGACGAAAATCCCCGCGAACTGCTTGTTCACGGGGATTGTTATATAATCGGAAATTATTTTTTACGTTAAACTATGTCTTTTTCTTTAGGCGGGAATGGTTTATCGAAGTCGTTCTTCCAGTAAGTATCCGTCCATTCAAGAAGGGAATTAACCGCGCTTCTTGTGATTTCAGTGTTTTCTTCAATGGTGTCAAGACGTTCTTCAACTGTATCAAGTCGTTCATCAATCCCATCAAGCCGTTCATCAATCCCATCAAGTCGTTCATCAATCCCATCAAGCCGTTCATCAATCCCATCAAGTCGTTCATCAATCCCATCAAGCCGTTCATCAATCCCATCAAGCCGTTCATCAATTCCATCAAGTCGTTTATCGATTCCGTCAAGTCTTTCATTGATAGGATTGATTTTATCGTCCATGAGCTGGGCAATCGCCTGTAAATCTTCCTTAGTAAGTGCCATAATTATGTACCGTCCTTTCCGATTTCTGCGTGCTATTATCTTAGCACAGTTTCTTAAAAAAGTCAAGCGTTAATATGCTCTATATTTTTTACAGCTTTTTCTCCAGCAGCACAAGCTGCACATCGGGTATGCCGTTGAAATCTGTCGGAACAATTCCGATCTCGGCATACCCTAGCTTTTTATACATTGCCCGTGCGTTGGAATTTCGTGCGTTCGTATCAATGCGCAGACTGACAACATCTTGTAATGTTGCCCGAAATCATAACCGAAACTTGTTAAATTTGATGAATTTTTCCAAAAAACAAGGAAAATAGTGACAAACTCTCCGATTTGTGATATAATAATTGCGTTATTTTTTTGAAGCATTTATGAAAGGATCGGCAAAACATGAACTTACATAGCAAACCCGCGCGCAGAGCTGTTGCGGCGGTTATTACGGCTGCGCTGCTGCTCGGCGGATGCCAAGAAAACACAGTCGTTGAAAACGGCGACCTCCCGCAGAGCGTCGACACGGTAAACGAGCTTACCTCGACAACTCCTGCGGAAACCACAGCGGAAGAAACCACCACAACAACCACTTCCGCAGCGACTACGACTACTACAACAACCACTACCGCGACCGAAGAAACCACATCCGCAGAAACTCAGCCCGCTTCTGTTGAAACAACCGCTTCCGTACAGACTACGGCAGGATATACCGCAGTTCCCGCCGCGACACAGGCGCCGCAGGCTGCACAAGAGACAACCGCAGCTCAGACCTCGAAAACTACCAGCGCTCCCAGAACGATATACCTAACCGCCGCCGAACACGTCAGCGGATACCGCGGCGGCACGGATTACCCCGAAATAAAGCACGATCTTGAATACATGAGAGAGCTGAACACCGATTTTATCGGCTGGTTCACTGTTGAAGATACTCCTATTGACTCACCTGTCGTTCAGGCAATCGACAATAAGTTCTACCTCACTCATGACTTCTACGGAAGAACCGACCCCACAAAAGTCGGTGTAACATTTGCGGATTATCACGTTCAGCTCTCCGAGGGTGTGCGCCCGCAGAACCTTATAATCTATGGTCACAATATCCGCACAGGCGTGGGGCTTGCGAAAATGACAAACTATTATCCGAGCCGCTACGGCAGTCTCAATTTCTATTATCAGAATCCGACAATTGAATTTGAATCTGTTTTCGGAGGCGAAAGCACGTATATCATATTTGCAGGAATGTTTGTAAACACGCAGGAAAAGCATGGTTCCGTGTTCAATTATTATAAATTCTACGACTTCAGCAAGGAAAATACGTTCTACCAGTACTTTGAAGCAGTAATGGACAGAAGCGTTTTCTATAACCCCGACATAGACATAAAGCAGGACGACACGTTCCTTACGGTTTCAACCTGCTATTATCCTTTAGGAATGGGTATCGATACACGCTTCGTTGTATTCGCCCGTCAGATACGAAAGGGCGAAAAAACAATCAATGTAAGCAACGCATACATTAACCCAAGCCCTCTCTATTTTGATTATTACTACGCTGCGAACGGCGGCAGCTGGGCGGGAAGAAATTGGCCTACAAGCCTTATCCAAGGCTATGACAAGTGGCTTGAAAAGCAGGACAGCTGATGAAAAAAGCAAAAGGACGGTATCGCACGGTACCGTTCTTTTTGTTTTCCGGTTCGCTGCGACAGCATTTCTATTTCCTCACCGGTTTACCACGGGCGCTTTTTACCAAGCCAGCCTTTTTCCTCCCAATAATTTCTTTCGGCTTCGTCAGAGCCCATTCCGCCTTTCTGCATAAGCCGCATAACACCGAACATTAACTTCGTATTTATGCCGACACGGACTTTTTTATTTGAGGAAAGCTGCTTTGCGAGCCGTGTTGTCTTTTTGTCTATTTTTTGTTTTTTCTTTTCGGAAACGCCTTGCCAATTCATCGCTTGTACGCCCAGCGCATACGTTCTGATAAATGGTATCCCCCAGTAGAAAAACGCGTCGGAAATGTCCTTTGCCGCAGTTTTTGAGCCGCTTCCCGCGCACGTTGAGACTGCAAGCGCCTTTTTCGTAAACATGCATTCTCTCGGTCTGTGCGAAAGCCAATATGTATATGTCAGATCAAGAAAAGACTTCATTCCCGCAGAAGCGTGCAGGCAATACGTAGGAGTTGTGAAAATCAGAATGTCCGCCGATTCAATTTCCGTCATTATACGCATTTTTTCGGCATAAAACGGACACTTCGTTTCGTCCTTAAGACAGGTATAACACCCAAGACAGAAATGTTCCAGATCGCGGGGCAGAAAGAATTCTTTTACCTCTTTCTCGCCTGTTATTTTTTCGGCGACCTGCCTGCCTATAGAACAGCTGCTGCCGACATGGTTCTGACCATGCACAAGTACAATTTTCATTTCTTTTCCTCATTTCTGTATAATTTGTTGAACTGCCGTATGTGATGTTCTATAAGCTCAAGCGCTTCGGCTTCGCGCTGCGGTTCGCGGTCGCAGAGCTTAAGCAGCATATATATCGGCGAATAAAACTGAACAGCCATAATTTTCGGGTCGCCACAGCCCAGCGCGCCTCGCGCCGCAAGCATCCGAAACATCTGCGCCTGATAAGCAATAGGTCCGTCAAAATACTGCTCCGAATATATCCGCGAAATTTCGCCGCTTTTGAACTGCTCGACGGTAAGCATACGACGAAACGCGGCAGTCCATTCGTCATGCAGAAAGAACAGGAAAAGTTCCTTTCCCGTCTGTATCAGCATTTCCTCCGAGCAGCTCCCGAAAAATGCTGCGTCGCTGTCCGCATGGGTTCCGTCGATATTCAGTACGCTTGCCTTCCGGATATAATTTTCCTGCATTTTTTCAAGTATAGCATTGAAAATGTCGCGCTTGCTTTTGTAATGATTGTAGAGCGACGGTGCTTTTATACCGACCGCACCTGCAATTTCTCCCATCGACACCGCTTCGTAGCCTTTTTCGGAAAAAAGCGACAATGCCGCCGAAAGTATTCTGTCCTTTGTGTTAATAACAGTCGCCTCCCTAGACTAACGATCGTTAGCTTACGTTCTATTATACACTAACGCTCGTTAGTTGTCAATAGCTTTTTTACAGAAAACAGTAGATAATCCGTTTTTATTTTTCAGTATTGCTATTGAAATTCCGCTGCAGATATGATATAATGTAATATAATTGTTTCAAGAAAGGAAACGAATCTATGGCGAAAATCAGAGTTGCCGTTCTATTCGGCGGCGCAACAAAAGACCATAAGCTTTCCCTCCGCTCCGCTTACTCGGTTCTGAACGGACTTTCGAGGGAGAAATACGATATAACCCCGCTCGGTATCACGCGGGGCGGACGCTGGCTCTATTTTCCCGGCGATTATAATGAGATACCAACGGGCGAATGGGAAAACAACAGCGACTGCTGCTCGGCAGTTATAAGCCCCGACCCGCTTCATGCCGGTATACTCACCGTAATGGACGATGGCACTACCGCTTTCAAACGTGTTGATGTTGTATTCTCCGCGCTCCACGGGAAATACGGCGAGGGCGGGCGTATCCAGGGTCTTTTAAAGCTTGCAAAAATACCTTACTGCGACTGCAATCCCGATACTGCCGGATACTGCATTGACAAGAAAATGACACACGCGCTGCTGCGCGAAGCGGGTATTCCAGTTCCGCGTTTCACCTGCCTTGAGCGCGGCGATATGAACGATATTGACAACAAAATAAAGGATGTCGAGACGCAGCTTAGATACCCTGTTTACGTTTCCGCTTCAAGCTGTTCATCATCGATCGGCGCAGATCTCGCAACAAACACCGAGGAACTAAAAAAAGCTGCAAAGATTGCATTTTCGCATCATCATACTGCGATCGTAGAAGAATTTCTTACCGGACGCAGCCTTTGCTGCATAGTTACCGGCGGCACATACGATATCCGTGTTTCAAGTATCGGCGAAACCGTAAAAAATGCTCTGAAAAGTGAATTTGCCGGTTATACCGCAGAATTTGTTCCCAACGCACAGCTTACCGCCGAACAGAAAAAACAGATCTCCGATTATGCCGTGCGCGCATACAAAATACTCAATTTCAGCGGCTTTGCGAAAATCAGTTTCGTTCTGAACAACGGCGAGATACTTCTCCGCCGCGTTACGGCGCTTCCGGGATTTTCCGAAGAAAGCGCAATGCCGATGCTGATGAGCGAAAGCGGGTATGAATACGGAGAAATGCTGGATATGCTCATCACATCGGCAATCGAAGGATAAAAGGATAGAATATGAAGGTTAATATTTTTCTGAATACAAGCGCCGAAAACGACGAGGGCTGCGATAAAAGCGAGTTCTTTACCACGGGAGAATTTGAGATTACAGAAAACGGGTTTATTATACGCTACGACGAAAACGGTGAAATAGGCTATGAGAACTGCAGCGTTACGATTTCTGTTCAGCCTGAGCTTGTTATTATCGAACGAAGCGGCGCAGCAAGCTCCGCGCTTTATATAGACAAGAACCATAAGCACCACTGCATTTATGGAACGCCCTACGGCGATTTAACGCTAGGCGTAAACACATACGAGATCGAAAACGAGCTTACCGAAAACGGAGGAAGGCTGTATATAAGGTACGGAATAGATCTTAACACGGATTTTATATCCGAAAATAAAATAAATATTACAATTACAAAGGCGAAGTAATGAAAGGAAGGCAAAAATGAACAACATGATTGAACAGGCAAAAAAAGAGGTTCGGGAGATTGTTCTCTGCGCGGTGGGCGCCGCTGTTGCCTCAAAAAAGCTGCCCCCGGAGCCTATGCCCGATTTTACGGTTAAAATTCCCAACGACTCCGCGCACGGCGATTTTTCCTGCAATGCCGCGCTTGTTTCTGCAAAGATGTTCCGAAGCAATCCGCGCGCGATTGCACAAACGATCGCGGATAACGCGGTTCTTGCGGGAACAATGTTTGATAGGATTGAGGTCGCCGGACCCGGCTTCATCAATTTCTTTGTCAGCTCCCGCTGGTTCGGCGAAACTGTTTCGGCTGTTCTTGAAAACGGCGCCGACTACGGAAAGGTAAATGTCGGAAAAGGCAAGCGCGTTCTTGTCGAATTTGTTTCCGCAAACCCGACAGGACCCATGCACATCGGCAATGCAAGAGGCGGTGCTATCGGCGACTGCCTTTCTTCCCTGCTCGAATATGCGGGATATTATGTTGAGCGCGAGTTCTACATAAACGACGCGGGAAATCAGGTCAACAAGTTCGGTCTCAGTCTTGATTACCGCTACCGCCAGCATTTCGGCGACAATGTTGAAATGCCCGAAGACAGCTATCACGGTCAGGACATTATCGACCATGCCGAAAAATTTGCCGAAATATACGGCGACAAATATATGCATGACACCGAGGAAAACCGCCGTGCGGCGCTCGTTGCATACGCACTCCCGATAAATATTCAGGGACTCAAAGACGACCTGGCTAAGTATCGTATCCACTATGACACATGGTTCAGAGAAAGCACGCTCCACGAAAGCGGTCGCGTAAAGGAAATCGTTGAAATTCTCAAAGAAAAGGGTCACACCTACGAAAAGGACGGCGCTGTCTGGTTCAAGGCAAGCGAATTCGGCGACGATCAGGACAGGGTTCTCGTTCGTGCAAACGGCGTTCCGACATATTTTGTACCCGACATCGCATATCATTACAATAAACTGGTGACGCGAAATTTCGATATTGCAATCGACATTCTCGGCGCGGATCATCACGGATATATCGCGCGCATGAAGGCTGCGCTTACAGCCCTCGGAATCGACCCCAACCGCCTTGACGTTGTTATAATGCAGATGGTTCGCCTTGTAAGAAACGGCGAAACCGTTAAGCTATCAAAGCGCTCAGGCAAGGCGATAACCCTCGCCACTCTGCTTGATGAAATTCCGATGGATGCTGCGCGCTTCTTTTTTAATCTGCGCGACCCCGACACTCACCTCGAATTTGATCTCGATCTGGCTATTGAGGAAAGCTCTAAAAATCCTGTTTTCTATGTTCAGTACGCACACGCAAGAATCTGCCGCATACTTGAGCGCATGAAAGAGGACGGAATTGAACGCAAAGAGCTTCCCGCAGGCGAACTTATTTACACTGAGCCTGCCGAACTCGCGCTCATACGCAAGCTCGCTTCTCTGCCCGAAGAAATAACCGAAGCCGCCAAGACATACAATCCCTCAGTTATTACCCGCTATGTTCAGGAGCTTGCACAGCTTTTCCATAAATTCTACGACACCTGCAAGATAAAGGGTGAGGAAGAAAAGGTTCTCCAGTCGCGGCTTGCGCTTTGCGAAGCGGTAAAAACAGTTTTCCGCAATATGCTGAACCTGCTTAAGGTTGACGCGCCCGAAAAAATGTAAATTAAACGAAAGGAAAAATATCATGAAAAGCGACAGTTGTACCGGTAAGTATACGCTGCCGGACGGCAGCGACCCGTATAACGCCCTGCTGCTCGGTGAGAGCGGTATGATGATTGAACCATACGACGAACACAGCTTCACCGAGCTTAAAAAACATTACTCCGCGCTGATAGATGAAAAAAACGACGCGTCGTGCTTTATTCTGGAAGGAATGAGCCTTGCGGCGGACCTGCGCGGCGCACTTATCGAGTGCAAAAAGAGGAAAAAGCCAGTTTTTGCGATAATTGACGTTGACGACGAGCTTCTCACCGAGGCAGAACTTCCGGCAGACGCCGCGCTGATAATCCTGCAAAGCATGGGACTTTCAGGCTTCGGAATATGTACGGAGGACGAGGAAACGCTTATCAGCGGATTGGACAGACTTGCTAAGATAGCAAAAATCCCGCTTATTGCGAAGCTGAAGTATGGCAGCGTAAGCGCGGAAACGCATCTTATTATCGAAGAAAAGGGCTTTGAGATAATTTCTGATGAAAACGGAATGATGTGCATTCCGCCCGAAGAAAATGAAACTGCGCTGCTGCTTGCGAACGAGCGAGAAGCATTCTTTCTTGAACCCGATACGACCGAAATTTCGGAAGCTATCGATTGCAGCGACGGTATGGAGGATGAAATATTCAGGCTTTCTCATGAAGCCTACGATGTGCTGAAAATCCAGCTTGAAACTCCCGATGACGCGATAACCTTCGCCGAACATGCGCACATGACTTCCCTGCCCATAATGTTCAGCACAGAAAACGAAATTTCACTCATGCTCGCGCTGATGCTTTATCAGGGCCGCGCACTTGTTGACAGCACCTGCGAGCTGGATGAACGCACGCTGGAAAAAGCCGTTGAAAAATACGGCGCGGTGATTTACTGATTTACTAAGGAGGATTTATGCATCTTCAGGAAAAGACAATAAACAGCGTTCTGACCCATAAAGGCGGGATTCTGGAGCTCTATTCGGACACTGTTCTGCTTGAAAACGGAAAGCAGGCAAGCCGCGACGTTATACGTCACCCCGGCGGGGTCTGTGTTGTCGCAGTAAATGAAAAAAAGGAAGTTTATTTTGTGAAGCAGTTCAGATACCCGCACAAAAAGGTGCTTCTCGAAATTCCTGCGGGAAAGCTCGAATACGGCGAAAATCCGCTTGAATGCGGAAAGCGCGAATTACAGGAGGAAGCCGGCTTTACCGCCGACAGCTTTGAGTCGCTCGGCTGCCTTTACCCCACCCCGGCTTATGATACCGAAGTAATTTATATGTACCTCGCTTCGGGACTGCACAAATCGCAGCAGCACCTCGACGAGGATGAATTTCTCGACGTTCTCACAATCCCGCTTGATAAGGCGGTAAAAATGGTAATGAACAACGAGATTGAGGATGCAAAGACTCAGCTTGCGCTGTTAAAGGCCGCCTTGCTGCTGGGCTGAAAGGTGTTCTTCATAGGCGGCGATTATACGCGCCTCAATATCGCCGCGCGCGTCGGGGCTTATCGGGTGAACAATATCGCGGAAAACGCCCGACTCGTCTTTTCGGCTCGGCATTGCCACAAAAAGGCGGTCGTCTCCCTGCACGATTTTTATGTCGTGAACTGCAAGAGAATCGTCCACGGTTATTGAAACCACGGCGCGAAGCCGCCCGTCCTGTAAAATTTTTCTGATGCGAATGTCACTGATGTTCATAATGTGTGTCCTTTCTCAATTTGGTACTATCTGTATTTTTCACATAGTCGGCGGATTTATTCATATATTTGAATAACGTACCGATTTTTTACAATACTTCTGTTGAAAGGAATTTTTTATGGAAGATTTTTTAAACGGAAAAAAGCATATTCATTTTATCGGGATAGGCGGAAGCGGTATGTATCCGCTCGCGCAGATTCTCCATGGGCAGGGATTTTACCTGACCGGTTCGGACAATAACGAAACCGAAACGCTCGCAGCAGTACGCAAAATGGGCATTCCCGTTTTTCTCGGTCAGCGCGCTGAAAATATCGAGGGCGCGGACCTTATTGTTCACACAGCGGCGATAATGAGCGACAATCCGGAGCTTATCGCTGCAAAAGCAAGCGGCGTGCCCGTTATCGAGCGTTCGGTGCTTCTCGGACTTATCACAAGCCGATATAAGAACGCAGTCTGCGTCTGCGGAACGCACGGGAAAACGACCGCAACGTCAATGCTCACGCACATTTTCTTAGCCGACGGAATCGACCTTACGGCAGTTATCGGCGGAAAACTGAAGGCTATCCATGGCAGCGGGATCTGCGGAAAAAGCGATACGATGGTTTGCGAAGCATGCGAATTTGTTGATACATTTTTAAAGCTGTACCCAAACACCTCGGTTATTCTTAACATAGACTGTGATCATCTTGATTATTTTAAGACGATGGATAACCTGCGTGCGTCGTTCACGAAATTCTGCAACCTCACAACTGACAGAATCGTGTACAACGGAGATGACGAGAACACGAATATTGCGCTTAATAACAGCGTTTTTGCGGGAGAGCGGATTTCTTTCGGAAAAAGCGAAAAGAACGACTATTACCCCGCGAATATCGAAAAGGTTTCGGATTTTCACACGCGCTTCGACCTCATGCGCCGCGGCGAAAAGGTCGATACTATTTCGATACACGTTCCCGGAGCGCACAACGTGCTTAACGCCGTAGCTGCCTGTGCAGCGGCGCTGGAGCTGGGATGTAAAGCCGAATCGCTGAACAAAGGCTTATCAACGTTTTTCGGCGCAGTCCGCCGCTTTGAAAAACTCGCGGAACTGAACGGAATAACGATCGTTGATGATTACGCTCATCACCCGACAGAGGTCAGAACCCTGCTTGAAACCGCAAAGAAAATGAATTTCAAGCGTGTCTGGGCTGTTCACCAGCCGTTCACTTATTCGCGTACAGCCACGCTGATAAACGAGTTTGCCGACGCGCTTAAAATCGCCGACAGGGTCGTGCTTACCGAAATAATGGGAAGCCGTGAGAAGAACAACTACAACATTTACAGCAAAGATCTCGCCGAAAAAATTCCGGGAGCAGTCAGCTTTGCAGCATTTAACGAAGTTGCAGATTACGTATGCGCAAATGCGAAGCCAGGCGATTTGATTATCACATTCGGCTGCGGAGATATTTATAAGGCCGCATATATGATTATAGAAAAGCTAGGCGGAACAGTCGAACATTTTGAATAAAAAGCATACCGCAGTTCATAAATGGACTGCGGTTTTTTGACTCAATTTTCCCTAAGCGCTTCAACAGGACACATCGAAGCTGCCTTCATGGCAGGATAAACCGAGAAAATTACCCCGACCAGAACCGCCGCCGCGAATGCCGCTGCTATAAGCATAAGATCCGCCTGCATAGTCATTCCGAGCACAGAGCAACCGATAAGTGATACAATAAATCCGAGAACTATGCCCATAATTCCGCCCGCCGACGTTATAATAAGACTCTCACGCATAAACTCAACGGCAAGCGAACTGTTTTTCGCTCCGATAGCCTTTTTTATACCTATTTCCCGCCGCCGCTCACCGACGCTCGCAAGCATTGTCGTCATTACCGTTATACCGGAAACGAGCAGCGAAATCCCCGCAATAAGCGAAAGCAGCAGCTTTATTGTGGACAAAATTCCGTCAAGCTGCGTTTTGTGCTGCTGCAGATTATTCACGCTTATGCCTTCATCGGTATCTCTATTACGCGAAAGTCCGCGCGTTATCTGGTCGGAAAGCACCTCAGAATCTGCATCCGGCTCGGTCAGAACAGCTATTTTATCGTAATTCTTCTTACCCGTGATGTCCTGCATAGTTGTATACGGAATATACACAAACTTAGGGATTATCCCTGAAAGCATATTCTGAAGCGACGACATTCCAGATCGTGCAACCCCCGTCACGGAAAATGTGTGATATTCCCCGCCGAGATAAAGACGTATGGTTTTTCCGACAATATTGCTCCGACCGTAAGCGGCAACGGCGAGGTCTTCATCTACGACGCAGACCTTTTTTTCTCCGTCAACGTCACCCTTGCTTATCAGTCTGCCGTGCTTGGCAGTAAGTGAAATAATTTCACGCGCTTCGTCGTTCACGCCCCATACCATGCAGTCGTCGGTCTGCCCGCAAAGCAGGCTTTCGGTATAGCTGCCCATGAGCGGCATAGCTTTCCGCACCCCGCCGATGTGCGAAAGAACCTCTATATCGCCGTCCGAAAGGTCAGAATCATAATCGGACTGCGCCTGAACCATGACTGAGTTTATCCCCATATCTGTCATTGCCTGAGAAATTTTTGCCGAGCCTGTTTCACTCAGCACAGAGATCAGCACGATAGCAAATACACCTATTGCGATACCCGCGACAGTAAGAACGGAACGTCCGCCGCGGACCGCATTTCTTATAGTGTTCATCGGCTATTCCTTTCTTACAAGCGCATTATCCGTCACCTCATCAGGCATAGCTATAACCTCACTTTGCTCGGAAATTCCGCGCACGATCTCGGTTTCGTCGGAAAGCTCCACTCCTGTTTCAATCCTGCGAAGAACCGCTTTATTGTTATCATAAACGTAAACATATTCTCCCGCCTCATCCTGCCGTATCACATCGTACGGCAAGGTATTCAGCAGCTTTGCCTCGTCAACAAAAATGCTGCCCTGAGCCGAATAGCCGTTCTTCAGGAAATCCCCGCCATTCTCAAGCTTTATAATGACTCCGACAAGAGTTTTCCCGTTTTCGGAAGCTGCCGCGTCGGAAATACTGTCAACCGTTCCGTCAAGTGTCTGTGCGAATGCCGCGCCTGTAACAGCGACCGGCTGACCCACGGCAACCTCACCGATATCGCTTTCATCAACCGCAGCCGCAACATACCACACATCATTTTCTCTGTAAAGGCTTCCGCGCGCAGAAACGGATTTCCGAAACGCCGTGCGGCTCATTTTTATAGTAGTAACTTCTTTAAGCGCAGCGTTGACTCTGTCCTCCATTGACGCTGCGGTATATATGCCTACACCGATGATCGCGGCAATGATTGCGGCTTTAACTGAATTTTTCATATTTTTACCCTGCCTTTCATAAATGTAACACTCCTAGCATTTACCGAAAAAGGCGGAATATGACTGAATATTTAAAAAATTTTGCCGCAAAATATGTTTGCATAAAACGAAAGGTCGGTAACGCTATGAACATGATTGTATGCAGCCGCAATTGCAGGCATCAATGCGACGGATACTGCTGCCTTGAAGGGCGGGCAGTAATCACGAACGCGGTAGAATCTCCGTGCTGTTACTATGAAGAAAGGAACAGGGAGAATGATAAGAACGAAAAGAATATGTAAGCTATACAATACGGGAGCCGGGGCTGTTGAAGCACTGACGGATGTTTCACTTCACATTGCGCCTGGAGAATTTGTTGCAATAACAGGCGCGAGCGGCTCCGGAAAAACAACGCTGATGAACATTCTCGGCTGTCTGGACAACGCAACATCGGGAGAATATTTTCTTGACGGAGAGGAGGTTTCCCGATTTCGACCAAATCGTCAGGCGATGGTGCGAAATCGGAAAATCGCCTTTATTTTTCAGGGATTTAATCTTCTTCCCGGACTGACTGCGGCAGAAAATGCCGCTCTCCCGCTTATCTATCGCGGAATGAACAAGCGTGAAGCGCTTGAACAAGCGGAAAATGCGCTTATGCGAGTTGGACTTTCAATGCGATCCGGACATAAACCATCGGAGCTTTCAGGAGGTCAGCAGCAGCGCGTGGCGGTCGCAAGGGCTATCGCTGCAGACGCGCCCGTAATACTGGCGGATGAACCGTGCGGAAGCCTTGACAGCCGTTCGGGAAACCGAATAATGGAACTTCTTCATGATGAGAACAGACGCGGAAAAACTATTATACTGATAACACACGACCGAAAAGCCGCCGCGACCGCTCAGCGTAGGATTGAAGTTGCGGACGGGAGGATAACTATATAAGGCGGCGAGCATGGCGAGCCGCACGGGCGAAAAAGCTGTTTCTCTCCCCTGCGGCGTCAGCGAAAGTTCGAAATACTGCAGGCATTGCAAAAGCCGCAGCGCCCGCTGTTGAAGGGGCTTAGTCTCCTTCGCAAAGCGGGCGCTTTGTGCTTTACGGACACTTGCGGCTTTCAATTTCTTTGACTTATTCCCCATAATCAAAACGCCGCAGTCGGACTGATAGTGCGAATATGCGCGCGGGTTTCACTTTGCTTCGCAAAGTGAAACAGCGGCGGCAAATGCCGCCGCACGCTTGCTTCGGCTTTGCCGAAGCAAGCGCCGCGCGCAAAAAAAGATCCCCTGTCTTTCAACAGGGGGAGAGGAAAATGAATATAACAACTTGGATATTATACAAGTGCAAAGCGCTTTACACATGTATACGGGGGAAAATGATGAATATATAATAACCGTAAAGGTTATTACCGAAATAAGTAACTAAATCGATAAGCCGAGTTCTGTCATTGGGTGAACATCTATCTTGTCTTATCGTCGCCGATAAGCTCCAGCCGCCTTAAACGAAGCGCTCCGAGCAGAAGCGTTATCCTCCGAACCAATCGGCGTTGCATCGGATAGGGTTTACATGGCAGCGGCATCTCTGCCGCTCCGGTGAGCTCTTACCTCGCCTTTCCATCCTTACCTGTAAAAACAGGCGGTATATTTCTGTTGCACTAGCCCTAAGGTCGCCCTCGGCTGCCGTTAACAGCTACCCTGCTCTATGATGCTCGGACTTTCCTCAGGAATTGCTTCCCGCGTCCACCTGATTTAGATTACATTTGACATTTTATCACACTTTTTTACATTTGTCAACACCTTTTTTAAAAAATAATCAATAGTTTTAAAAAAATATTGTTGCACGCCTATTTTTCAGCCTTGTTATTTTATCAAAAATGCGTTTGCATTTTTGTTGATATTAACAAAAAATCATTATAATTACATCTTATTCAAACTTTTTCTCTAAAAATAATTGACATAAAGCTAAAAAAGATATATAATAACATAGTAACAGTTTTTCCTGATTTTTATATGCACACGGAGGATAAAACGATGAAAAATATTTTAAAAAAAGCAGCCGCGATATTCTCTGCTTCGGCAGTATTCCTGTCCGCAGGAATTTTTACGGCAAACGCACAGTCCACGATTACATACAGAGTTTCGAGCGACTCGGACAATCTTGTAAATATTATGCAAAAATACTGCTTTATAGCATTGGACGAGCTTGATCTAAGCGGACACCAGCACGGAGCGGCGCTTGCGAAAAGAATGGTGCAGAATCCCGTAACCTCGGTTCAGTCCGAGCTGTGTCTGCGCGACGCCTATTTCGCTACAGAAACATATATCGGTGATTTTGAATCGCTGGTCGGCGTAGTAAAAATAGGATATAACAAGGATTCGTTATATGTCGGCGAAAATTTCAGCGTGGAAACCGGCGCGGAAAACTTCATTGTAAAAAAGTCCAACAACGAAAAACACAAGGTTGAAAGCGCGGGAACTATAGGCGCAGACACAGACACTGAAAAATACATTGACATGAACAACCTCGCAAACAGCTTCATCGCATATAACAAGCAGCTCGCCGGCATGCCTAATACCAGCGATATAACCCTTAGCGGTCAGGACAACGGTACGGGAAACCCGATAACAAATATAAATGCTTATAATGTAAGCGCCATGAGCGGCGAGGTATGTTACACGCTTAATGCAGACGAAATCGGCAGACTTTCTCAGGATGTTACTGTGAACTTCCCTACCGGATCAACAGCCGTTCTTGTGCTTAACATTGATATGAACGGCATTTCGGAATGGAACAGAAAGCCTTTCTCGCTTAAAATAGGCGGCAGTGAACCGGAAAGCGGCGAATCCGTTGTAAACCAAACAAACGTAAACAGAATATACTACAACTTTTTCGATTCATCAGCTTCCGATATGCGGTATACAGGAGATGTAACACTGACCGCGATCGGCTGGGGAACGATCCTTGCACCCAGTGCAACAATTAAATCCGCATCCAATTTCTGCGGCGTATATATAGGACAAAACATTAAAGTAACAGGCGAAACTCATTTTACGGGTGCATACAATCCCGTTACTCCTGCTTCTACGCCAATTCCGCCCGTTGTTTCTATAAATGATATTTCGCTCATAAAGACAATTGACGGTGCGGCAAATGCCGATGCTGCTACGGCTGTTTTCGGACTGTATTCCGACAGCTCCTGTTTGGGAACACCTATAGCAGCTTCGTCGCCCCAATTTGACGGTAATGATTATGTTGTCACATTCGACAGCGCGGCACTAGGTCTTACCGTCGGAAATACATACTACATAAAAGAAATAACTGCGGCGAACGGCTGCAATATAAGCACAGACGTTTTCGGATGTCAAATTCAGTCCGACGGTAAAGTTAAATACAACAAAAACGGCGGAGCATTCGGTGTATCCGATGTTTTCCCGACTTGTGACAACACTAAAATTTCTGCACCTGCAACATATAAAACCAAAATTGAGTTCACGAAAATAGATTCTTCTACAAAAATTGCGTTGGAGGGCGCGAATTTCGGAATTTACAATAATATTTCCTGCACGGGAACTCCGCTTTTCTCGGCTTCGTCAGATTCAAACGGCGTTGTTCATTTCAGCGAGATTGAGGCGGGAACGTATTACCTCAAGGAAATTACACCTCCGAACGGATACAAACAGAACAACACAATTTATACTGCAACCGTAACATTTGACGCAGGCGGAAACGGAACTGTAACATTCGACGGAGGTAAAACGACTCTTACCGTTCCGAACGATCCTATAAAAGCAACAGCTTCAAACACATCTGCGGACACAACCGCACCGACTGTTTCCGATTCAACTCCCCCTGACAGTTCGATAAGCTCGGTAACAACCGTGCCTCCAGACAGTACCGGAAAAGTTCCTCCTATAATTACGGATCCTACAACAGCTTCTACATCCGCAACGAATCACCCTTCCGGAACATCAGGCAGCAAGGTCACAACTCCCACTCAGTCAGACGCATCAAAAACCACAACTCCCTCAACAAACATCACTTCAGACGATGACGGAGATACCAACACAACGACTGTCAAGTCAACGTCGCAGGCTATATCAAATGATACCACGGTTCCTGACGAAGCAGTGCCTGTAAGCAGCAAAACTAGCAAGACAGACACAACAAAACCGCCTGTTGATGATGAAAATACATCTCCTGATGACGAGGAAGATGTCCCGGATGATGAGGAAGATATTCCGGATGATGATAATGACATTCCCGATGACGAGAATAATATTCCCGACAACAGCAGTGATCCTGAAAATACCTCGGATATTGACTCCAATATAGTTTCCAATCCCGATAACTCGGATGATTCCAACGTAAGTTCAGCAAGCGAAAACCCATACACAGGCGTTGAATCCGCCGCAGGACTTGCAATCGTATTCGGCGAACTTGCCGTTGCAGCAGCAATCCTGAAAAAGAAAAAATAAGCACAACAACAAAGCCCGCCGTACCATATACAGCGGGCTTTGTTCTGTAAATAAAAAATGAAACAGCCCCGGCGCGCCGGAACTGTTCTCATTTCATCTTAAACTTACGTCAAAACGTTCAGCAAATCCGCCTGCCTCAGCAGACTCTTTTTATGGTTTGAGTATATCACCCTTTTGTGTAAAAGTCAAACAAAGTGTGAAGTTTTGCAGAAAAATGTGAAATTTTGGAGTCATATGGCAGATATTTTTTCTGTACAATGCAGCAGAGCCTTGCAGCACGTCATATTTTCCTCATGATAAAATGAAACCGAACCGTTGTATTTTTCGGTTATCCCACGTATAATACTCTTGCTCAATTCGCTGTATTCGCCTTCAGAGTCTAAAGCACAGCAGAAAACCGTGATATTGCCATTCATTGACGAAATATTTATTTCCATGTATTTCATGCCGCTGCTTGCACTTGCTATTTCGACTGTACCGTCTATCATCTTTCCGATAAGCCCGAAAAGGTCAAGCTCATCCACTATTCCTCCGATAGATTTATCCGCCGTGCAGATAACCTGTATATTATGGTATTTTGCAGATAATATCTTCGCGTTCAGCAGCGCGCTCAATGTGTCATTTCCGACGTCAATGCTGGTTTCTGAGAGGATAATGTCATTGATACAGCCGTCAACATATTCACGGACAGCGCCCGCGCTTCCGTAATCGGCAAGCTGACGCAAAATCTCATAATTCTGCTTTGCCTTGTCACGTATACGCAGCAGTTCCTTATACTGAAGCCTGATATTCTCGGCGTAATAAATACGGCTTTCCCTGTGAACATTGTAGTCTCGGAGCTGCTGGCGCTCACGGTTATATTTGCCTATTGACAGCAGCATAAAAATACACACAAGTATAAACACTGTCAGACACAGCTCAACAAGCAGCAGCTTTATTGACGTCTCTGCTTCGGAAACACTCGCTTGAACGCTGTGTATCAAGTGCGCTGCCGTAAACGAAATTGTCATAAGCGCCACTCCAAACACCCGCTCGCCCGGATTAAGACGTATGCTGTCGCACGGGTACAGACGTTTTAATACAAACAGCACCCCAAAAAGGAACACGACGCTGGTTATGTTTGCAATATGCGGCAGCTGCCTTCCCATAAGCGCCGCAAACAGATCATGCGCCGCAACATTCAGGAAATGCGCGGTGAATACAGTCACTGCCGACATGAACAGCTTTACAATTATGCTCCCCTTCAGAAACAGAATCGAGCATAAAAAATAAAGAATAGTGTAAATTATTTCCTTAACAATGCAAGGTTCGGGAAAATATATTGCTATCGGTAAAGCAATCGCAGCGTTAAAAATAACCCATAATACAGCAGTAATGCGCCTGTGACTTACCCTCGGTGAAAATCCCAGAAAGCTTATAAAAAACCAGACTATTACAGCTGAAGCCGAAACGCACGAAAGCAATGACAAAAAATTCTCAATGAACGTTCTCATACCCTGTGCCTCACAAAAGCATCCGCAGATAGCGGTCGTAAGCGTCCGAAAGGCTCTGCTTACGCGGTCGGCTTATCGGCAATGTCTCACCGCCCGTAACCGTAAGCAGCCCCTGCGGATAGTCTATGGACTCTATGTGCGACATGTTTACTATCAATCTGTTATGTATTCTTATGAAAAGATCTGCGGGAAGAAGATCCTCTGCATTCTGTATCTTCTCCCTTACCAGAATTTCCTCGCCGTCATGAATATGATAAATAAGATTATTTTTTTCACTCCCGACATAGATTATATCGTTCGGTTTTATGTACATTTTCTCATTATACGGAAGGTCTATGCAAATTCTGCGGCTTACCTTGTATTTGGCAAGCAGATTTCCCACTGTTCTTGAAAGACGGTTTTTCATAATCTCAGGAGGAGTTTTTGGAATAAACGCAAACGGCTGAAAGTCGAAGCTGTCATAAACCAGCTCCTGCTCGGTCGTAACAAAAATTATCTCCGTTTCATCTGTCATGCAGCGCACCTCGCGCGCAGCCTCAAATCCATCTATTCCGCGCATTTTTATGTCGAGAAAAAGTACGTCGAAGGGCTTCTCCTTGAAATCCTCAAGCAGCTTTTTTGCGCCGGAATACGCCTTAATTGTAAAATCTGTATGTCTTTTTTCAAACTCACATGTCACAAGCCTGTGCATAAGCGCAAGCATTCCCGGATCATCGTCGCAAACCGCAATCCGCATATTATCCCCCCATTGGACCTATAATTTAATTTTAGTATATCATATCCAAAACGATTTTGCAAGGTAAATCGGCAAATTTACCCAAAAACGGCTCTGCCGCAGGCGACAGAGCCATTGTGTTTGTTTACTTGTGCTTAACCGGGATCCATATCTCACAGGAATAATCAGGATTCTGAACATCGGCAGAGGGATAGACCTCAATTTCTGCTCCGTTCGCGTATTCGTAATCGCTTGTTGCGAAAAACTCAGTGCAGATGCGGCGGTATACCTCACGGAACGCATCAGGTATACTGCCCTTCACCGGAAATACTGCGTACGTGTATGCGGGGATATCAATAACCTCAAGCCCTTCGGCAATCTCACCCCCGCGGTATTCCGCACATATTCCGTAGGGAAACGAGCCGCTGCCCATTTCCTCCGAAAAACATATTCCTAGCAGTCCGGGAATAACCGGGTCTTTCGGAATGTAGCCGCAAAGCTTCTTTACCGTTCCGTCTTCAATGCATTTCTGCCAGAAAAGCGGTATTTCGCGCTGCGTGTAGCTGTCGCCGGGCTTTGTGAACTTCTCTCTGCGGCAAATAACCTTTACCTCGCCCTTTTTCTCAATTCTGTAATCCATGGTATCTCCTCCGATTAACGTAAGATTTACGGTAAGTCGGGAGAATGAACGTATCCGCGCATTTCTGCGCGCTTCGCTGGGTGAAAGCCCGTGAAACCGCGTAAAAGCGCGGGAAAAGCTTTCCGGAGTATCGTAGCCGTATTTCAGCGCAATGTCGATTATCTTTGCGTCGGTTGAAATAAGCTCCTGCCCCGCTAGCGAAAGCCGCCGCATACGAATGTAGTCGCCGAGCGTATAGCCGCAAAGTATACCGAACACTCTCTGAAAATGAAAAGACGATGAATACGCTCTTTTAGCCGCTTCCTCATAGTCAACCTTTTCGGTAATGTGCTCCTCAACGTAATTGATAGCCTTGCCTATTCCCGTTATCCAGTCCATTCCTTTCTCCCCTTTCCGTTAATCTCATTATACCTGAATTTCAGAACACTTTCATGATATTGTATGCGCCGTTGTGTTAAGACGCATTACTGCATAAACAGTATCTTGTTCAGTCTGAACAGCTCCCTGCCCTTGAACATATCCGCCGACCAGCCAGTATAATCCTGCTCGGCTTTAAGATAAAGCGCGTGTCTGCCGCTTACGGGACGAACCTTAGCAGACAATATGCCGCCGTTCCCGCCGAACTGCACGCAGCCGATTTCCTCACCGTCGGGCGAATCAATCAGAACATGGATCTTCCCCTTGCAGCCGCAGCCGTCAATATTGATGAGCAGCGTTCTGTCGCTTCCAGAGCTTACGCCGAAATCGTAATACTTCCAACCGATAATGCAGCCGTCCGTAATGCCGATAATCATTCGCTCAAAGGGATTTTTTTCGGTGATAAGGCAGCCCCCCAGCAGCACGCACGCAGCGTCGGCGGGAGTTTCCTCATACGGATCGAGCGACTCCGCAAAGCCGAGAGAAGTCATTTCAACCTGCGGAATAGTTCCGTCGGGAAGAATTTCGATACGCTCAACGCACCCTCTGCGCGACATTATCGAGCCGTTTGTCATGCGGTGATAGAAAATATACCACTGTTCGCCGATTTTGCATATTGAACCGTGATTGTTCCCGCCCGGAAAATCCACACCGTTGTCGATTATCGTTCCGCGGTATGTGAACGGACCCGTGGGCGAGTCGCTCGTTGCATAATCCAGTCTGCTGCCGATTTGCGGAGAATATATCAGATAGTATGTATCGCCGACCTTACGGGGCGAGCAGGCTTCAAAAAAGCGGTGCGGCTCGGCGGTAGGAATAATGTCGGTGAAATATGTTCCGTCAATTATCTCGTACATATTTTCAGCGTTAAGTTCAGCCATGTACGAGCCCTGATAACCGCAGTAAACATACACGCGTCCGTCATCGTCAACCAACACTCCCGGATCAATAAACGTTCCGTCGTCGTAATGATTTTCAATATTATATTTGTACTGCGAAATAAGTCTGAACGGTCCCTCGGGGCGGTCGCTTACAGCAACACAGCCCTTTGCGCCTACAATGTATGCGTACAGATAATACTTTCCGTCCTTTTCAACAACGTCGGGAGCGAACAGCTCATTGTCAGTCCAGTCAACGTCAGAGGGGTGACCGTCCGCATCTCTCGTCGAGAAAGAAACGCCGTGGCAAGTCCAGTGAGTCGGGTCAGAAACAGGCGCGGACCACACTTTCAGCTTAAAATCGCAGAAGCATTCGCAGCCTACGCGGTCATGCGAACCGTAAACGTAAATTCTGTCCCCGAAAACGCGGGGTTCACCATCGGGAATATACTCCCATGCGGGAAGATAAGGATTCATATCAATTTCTCCTTTTAAAGAATATAATGCCTTTATTTTACCAGTATTATTGCGGATAAAATATAATTTTTGCGCCGATAAATAGCACAAAACGGACAGGATTGATTTTTCCAAAAAAATATGCTATTATATATCAGGGTGATAGGTAATGTTCAATATGAAACTCAGCTTTTTTACGGAAAACGAGAGCTTTCCGTTCTTTATACAATACGGCGAACACTCGGAAAATATGGGAATGCACGGACACGAAGATTTTTCGGAGCTTGTAATTGTTCTTTCGGGTCACGCCGAGCATATCGTGGATAACGAGCGATTTTCCGTCCGCCGAGGCGACGTTTTTGTCATGGGCAGCGGAATTTCTCACGGATACGAAAATCCGCGCGATTTTCACATCTGTAATATCATGTTCCGCCCCGAAGCGCTGCTTTCCGCCGATTACGACATAAAGCGGCTGGCGGGTTTTCACGCGCTTTTTGTGCTTGAGCCGCACTTCAACACCGCACAGGGCTTCCGCAGCCGCTTTCGGCTTGCGCCCGACCACTTCGGCGAGATAGAACGTCTTATCAAAGCTGCGGTTGATGAATATTCCTCGGACAATCCGGGCAAGGAAACTATGCTTACAGCGCTGTTCATGCAGATTGTAGTGTTTTTGTCACGGCTTTACGGCTGCCCGGAAAAACAGCGTGAAATAACAGGAATTGCACAGGCAGCCGCTTATATGGAGGAGCATTTTGCCGAGGATTTTCCGATATCGGAGCTTCTCGCAGTTTCCCACTATTCACAGCGGCACTTTATCCGGCTTTTTTCCTCGGCATATCACACTACCCCGCAGAAATACCTGCTTAATATACGGCTGCGGCACGCCTGCGCAAAGCTGCGCGAGGATACTCTTAATATAACCGAAGTCGCAACCCGCTGCGGCTTCAGCGACTCCAACTATTTCAGCCGCGTTTTCAAAAAGGAACTCGGCGTAACGCCGAGCGCGTACCGCGGCATAGAAAGGGACTGACAATGGAACTTCCGATAGAACTCAGACATCTGCTTGAGGAGCAGGCAAGCACTTTTTCGCTCAAACAGCTCACCGCTGCGGCTGCTAAAATGTCTGAAAAATACCGCAGCGAAACAGGCGCGTCTGTAAGCGGCAGCGCCGAGACCTGCGCATACGCCGTGGTTCGTATGCCCGCGACCTACGGCGCGGCGTCAGCCGCGCTTGAACAGGCGGCAAAGCGCTTTGACGGCGAGATTTCAACCATGCTCGACGTCGGCGCAGGTACGGGCGCGGTCTGTTGGGCGGCAGCGGAAATTTTTCCCGATATTGAATATTTGACCTGTCTGGAGCGCGACAAAAATATGTCCGAAATAGGCGAAAGGCTTATGAAAAACGGCAGCTTTCCATGCGCTTTTGAATGGAAGAGCTTCGACCTGATAAGCGAGGAAATTCCGCAAAAAGCGCAGCTTGTTACCGCTTCGTATGTCCTGAACGAGCTTGAATCGAGGCAGCGCGTCGAGGCTGTAAAAAAGCTTTGGAATGCCGCAGAAAAGCTGTTGATTATAATTGAACCGGGAACTCCGAAAGGGTTTGCAAATCTGCGCGAAATACGCTCGCAGCTGATAAATTCAGGAGCGCACATCATCGCTCCCTGCCCGTCGGATGGGAAATGCCAGCTTCCGTCCAACGACTGGTGTCATTTTTCAGCGCGTATTGCCCGTACAAAGCTGCACAAACAGCTTAAAGGCGGCGATGTACCCTATGAAGATGAAAAGTTCTGCTACATTGCTGCTGTACACGCGAACACAGAGCCTGCCCCGCTGCGTATAATACGCCATCCCAAAATCGAAAGCGGAAAAATCACACTTGAGCTTTGCACAGCAAACGGGATTTCGCAAAAAATTGTCACTAAAAAGGACGGTGCGGATTTTAAGCAGGCGCGTAAAGCAAAATGGGGCGACGATTTCAGCTATACAAAATGAACAAAAAGAAAAATATTTTTTGTTTATTATTTTCGACATGAAGCGACATAAAAAATCTGTCCGCTGTGATATAATAAAATCACAGCTTGGATATATATACAAGAGGGGTTCCCCGTTCTGCAGCGCAGCAGGCGGGGAATTTTTTATACGCAGATTTCTGCGCTACTGCCGCCCGCACCGTTTTTCTTTACAACTATCTGCTTGTCGATTTTTCGTTTTAATTCACCAACATGAGATATTATCCCTACAAGGCGCTTGCCCTCGCTCAGCCCTGCCAGCGCGCGTATCGCCTGATCAAGAGAATCTTCATCGAGCGAGCCGAACCCCTCGTCGACGAACATCGTGTCCAAATGTATTCCGCCAGCCGACGACTGTATTTCGTCGGAAAGACCAAGCGCCAGCGACAGCGAAGCCTTGAACGATTCACCGCCCGAAAGCGTTTTTACGCTGCGCTCCGTGCCGTTGTAATGGTCGATAACATCCAAGTCAAGTCCGCTCTGACTGCGATTGTTTTCAGCGCTGCGGCAGCGCTTCAGCTCGTACTGCCCGCCTGTCATCACCATAAGACGTGTATTTGCACGGCTGACAATGCGGTCAAAATACGTCATCTGTACAAATGTTTCCAGCATAATTTTTTCTTTTCCGCCGATACTGCCGTTCGCAGTATCCGACAGCGATTTCATCCATATCAGCCTGGCTTCTGCCTTTACCGCCTGTTCGGCATTTTCCGCAATATTTCCAAACGCTGCAGAGTTAACGGTTATTCTTGTCGAGACTTCCTGCTTTTTGTCCGAAAGAAGCTTTTTTTCTGATGAAATCTCGGCGATGCGGCTTTGCAGCTCGGCTATATCGATATTGGATTTTTCCGCGAGGTTTTTCTCGGCTTCGGCAATCGCCGCATTCAGACCGGCGATTAGCTTATCGCATTCGCTGTATTCATCCAGTGCTCGGCGGTGCGCCGCTTCTATTGCGGCAGCCTCTCCCGAAATACGTGCAATCTCGCTTTCCGCCTGAGCTTTCGCAGCAAATTTCAGTTTTGCCGAAAGCTCGCCGATACGCTCATCCGCGCTCTTTTTTTCAGCTCTGAGACGCGCTGTCCTCTCCGAAAGCCCCGAAAGCGCGTATCCGAGCAGTTCAACTTCGGATTCCTTTTCGGATATAAGCTTTCCGAGCAGGGCGCGTCTTTTCAACTTTTCCTCGGAAATTTTTATCTGATCTGTTATCGCGGCAAGCTGCTCATAAACTTCTTTCTCTTTTTCAGAAATCATACCTGCCGCGCTTTCGTTAATACAAACCGAAAGCTGCTCACGAACCGCCTTTTCGGCTATCGACCTTTGAGCTTCAAGCGCGGCTTTCGCCTCGCCGGCAGCGGAGCTTGCAAGGGCTGCTTCGCGCTCGGCGATCTCACTTTCAGACTTGAACTTATCAAGCAGCTCCTTTGTCGGAGCATTTTCCGAAAGCGGCGCTCTGTGCGGATGCTCGGTTGAACCGCACACAGGACAAGGCTGTCCATTCGCAAGCGTCTGCGCTATTATCCCTGCCTGCTCGTCCAGATAAGCCTTGTGCTTTGTCTCATAAAGCTCCTTTTTTTCAGCTGCCGCGCGGTATTTTCCTAAGTAATACTCCCGCGCCCCTGCTGCGGCTTCCGTCATTCGTTCAAGCTCCAAAAGCGTTTTTTTAAGCTCAGATAAAGCATTTTTCAGCCTTTGAAGATCATCTTTTTTCGCAGCAAGAGCAGCGCTTTCCTCGCCTGCGCCTTCCAGCTCTTTATGTTCGTTTTTCAGTTCTTTGATTTCCGAACGTTTAACATCAACCTCATGTTTCTTTTCCGAAAGTTCCCTTTCGGCGCTGTCAATCTCAAGCGCTGCCGCTGCAGAAAAAGTCTTCTTTTTATCCAGTTCACCGTAATCCGGCAGTTCTGCTTTTATCTGTGATACTTTTTCGACAAGTATTTTTGCCTCCGGAAGCTGCTTCTCCTGCTTTGAGAGCGCACTTCGCAGATATTCAAGCCGCGGCAGCTGAACAGAAAGCTCCTCACGTGAGCTTTTTACAGACTCCTCCCATTTTTTCTGTTCTTTCTCCTTTGTCAGAGCGCAGGTTATTTTCTCAAGTTCCTTTTCACAGGCTTCAATTTTACTGGAAAGCATTTTTTGTGCGTCTTTATCAAATTCAATAAGCCTCTCAAGCAGGCTCTGAACCTCGTCCAATGATATATTCCCCGCCTTTGCGTTCTCCACATCCTTTATGAGTTCACATTCCTCGTCGCAGGCTATCCCGCTGACGTACTGTGCAATGCCGGCGCGTGAAGCGCCGCATTTGAGCTTAAGATCGTATACTTCTGATTTCAGCCTGTCCTGCAATGCGCTGAACCGCTGTGTTGCAAACAGTCTGCGGAAGATTTTTTTTCGTTCGTCAGTAGTTGAAAGCAGCAGCTTCAGGAACTCCCCCTGCGCAATCATTGCAATCTGCGAAAACTGTTCACGGTCAACTCCGAGCAGTTCACCGACAGCGCGATTAACTTCTTTCAGCTTCGTAACTACCCTGCCGTCGGGATAATGAAGCTCCGCATTGGCTTTTACGGAAGTTACGCCGTCGCCGCGCGATTTTGCACGTTCGTATTCAGGATTTCTTTTTATATAATACAGCTCTCCGCCGTACTCGAACGTCATTTCAACTTCGGTAGGATCAGATGGAGAAGCATACTTTGAACGGAGCATATTTGATTCTCTGCCGCTTCCGCTGGCCTCGCCATAAAGTGCGAAAGTAATAGCGTCAAAAATAGAAGTTTTGCCCGCGCCGGTATCACCTGTAATTAGGTAAATGCCGCTTGTTCCCAATTCATCCAAAGAAAGCTCCTGCCGCTTTGAATATGGTCCGAATGCGGACATTATAAGCTTTATAGGTCTCATTGCTCATCCTCCCAGACGCTCTCAATAATTTTCTGCATAAAATCCAACTGCTCCGCTGACATTTTCAAGCCGTTCTGCAATTCAAAAAACTCGGAAAAAAGCTGCAGCGGCGATTTATTTTCAATAAATTGTACACCGTTTACTTCCGCGCTGTGCCGCGTTCTTGTATTATCATAATCCAGCTTCATCAGATTATGGTATATCGTACGCAGCTTTACTACCGCGTCGGGAATATCATCCTCGTCTGTCAGCGTGATATGCATATAATCCTGCGTATAGCCAGTATTTTCGTAGAAGCTTTTCAGTGTAAGTTCGGAGTATCTGCCCTTTATTTCGCACATATCACGCAGCGGAATAAGCGGCACAGTACGCACATTAAGACAATTCTTTCCGTTAAGCTCAGCCACCGTAACGGATTTTTCCTGCTTAACTTCCGAAAATGAGTATTTAAGCGGTGTGCCGCAGTATCTCACACGCTCTGATCCAACATTCTGCGGTCTGTGTATATGCCCTAGCGCAACATAGTCAAAGCCGTCAAACACGCTAGCGTCAACATTATCAGCTCCGCCGACAGAAATATCTTCTGACTCTGACCTGCACGCTCCCGTAACAAACTGATGAGTAAGCAAAATGTTCATATTATTTTCATTTATGCACATTTTATCAACAGCAACCCGCAGCGCGTCGGTATAGCTGTCGATTTTCGCTTCAGGATAAAACTTTCGCACATTTGCCGGCTTAATAAATGGCAGCATGTAAATGTCAGCCGTTCCATGTCCATCGGTGAGCGAAAACGGCTTTATTTCGCCGCTGTAAATAGGCGAAATGTGTATCCCCGAAGCATCAATAAGCCGATTTCCAAAAGCAAGCCGTTCGGGGGAATCGTGGTTTCCGCTGATGATGAACACCTGAGTTTTCAGAGCGGCAAGCTGAACCAGAAAATCATCAAAAAGCTCGACCGCCTCTGCCGAAGGCACTGCCTTATCATAGACATCTCCCGCAATAAAAATGCCGTGCGGAGCTTCTTTCGCAATTATATCGATTATCTGCGCTAAAATGTACTTCTGGTCCTCGATCATAGAAAACTCATTGACCCGCTTTCCGAGATGGAGATCCGAAATGTGAACAAATTTCATATTTTTCTCCTATGTAAACATTACAAAAAACCCGTCATTTTTCAGACGGGTTTAATATATTCCGAACGCAGTATTGAATAGTAACATGCGTCGCATACTCCTGTATTGTTCAAATCAGCCATACGGAGCGTGCCTTCGTACTTCATTCCGCACTTTTTCATCACATTCCCCGAATTAGGGTTCTTGCTGTCGTGCCGCGAATCTATGCGGTTCACGTCTGTAGTATTAAAAAGATAGTCAATGACCGCAGCTAGTGCCTCCGATGTAATTCGTCTGTGCCACCATTTTTGTGAAATGCAGTATCCGATATGCATTGAACCGACGTTTTCATTACATTCTACAACAGAAATTGAACCTATCGGCTCTTTCATTCCGTCAGGAACTATCGCCCAGTTATAGCATGACGCGTCCTCGTAGGAGCCAACCCACTCCTTCAGTAAATTTTCGGTCACAGATACGTCGCCGTGAGGCTTCCATGTAAGATATTTCGTCACTTCGGGATCATTTGCCCAGTTGTTGAACATAGACTGTGCGTCGGCAACGGAAAAACGCCGCAGGGTCAACCGCGCAGTCTTTATTGTCGCTGTTCCGGAATGTCTCATAATTTACTCCCTACAAAAAACTGCCCGAATAAATCGGGCAGCATATGTATTTCAGCTTAAAGCTCCTTGATAATTTCGCCCATAAGGTTTGCGGAAGCGGAAATTGCGTTGGATTCGTCGGTGTCAATGTGCATCGCATCAGCAAAGTTCTCGCTTACTCTTACTACAACATCTCCGAGAATAGCGGTTCTGCCGTTTGTTTCAGCCTTGACCCAAACAATATCCTTGTTCTTCAGTCCAAGCTTTTCAGCTGTTTCGGGAACCATGTGAATATGACGCTTTGCAACGATAACGCCTTCACTGATCTCAATCTCTCCCGCAGGTCCGATAATCTTACATCCGGAAGTTCCCGCAATGTCACCAGATTCACGGATAGCTATCGGAAGACCGATAGAACGCGCATCGGTAGCGGAAAGTTCAACCTGTGTTGCGGAACGTACCGGACCGAGAATTGATACGTTTGCAAGCTCCTTCTTCGGTCCCACAATCGTAACTCTTTCTTCACACGCGAACTGACCCGGCTGAGAAAGATCTTTTTTCTTTGTAAGCTGCGCACCCTTTCCAAATAACGCTTCAAGCGCCTCCTGCGTTACATGAACATGACGCGCAGAAGTTTCAATTAAAATTTTGTTGGACATATTTAAACCTCCGTAAAAATTGATAACATCCTAAAAAGCTCAATATAAAAATGCCTGTAAAACAATTCCTATAATCATCACGACTGCGACGCAAAGCGCAATAACTCTAAATATAACAGAAAGCCTTTCTCTATCCTTATTTTTCATAGCTTCACCGATCCGATTTAATTTGTCGGAACAAAATAATATATTTTTTCATCGGGGTATGAGTATTCAAGCTCTTCCCTGGCGATTTCTTCGATATAATCTATGCGGTATTCCTCGTTTGCATAGCGCTCAAGCTGCTCATTCTGAGTTTTTAGCTGTGATAATTTCGACGAAAGCTCGTCATATTCCGTTGACTTCTGAGCAATGGAAACCTGTATCGAAACAAGGTTAATAACGGCATAAAGAAGCACTGCTACCGCAATAATTCCTGCAAAAAAGGAACGCTTATGCTTTTTTTCTGACTTTTGCTTTGATAACACTTCGTTCCTCACCGCCTACTCCACCCATATTACTAATACTGTTATTATACACTATATCCCGCTGTCTTTTCAAGGGCATTCGTATTTTTTCTGCAATTTTTTTGCTTTTTCGGCAAATTGCACCAAATAACGGAGTGATTTTTTGACAAATTAGACGAAAAAGCCTTTTTAAAGGCTGTACAGCAATTTTGTTTATAATTTTTAAAAACGCGAACAAAATCTTTCGTATCAGCTCTGCAACAAATCCAGTCAAGTATCCCAAAGTAAAATGATATGCTGCCGCTCCGAACAGTGCGGAAAGTAAATAATAAAGCCTAAATGCGCCCAAACCGATTTCAACCGAAAAGCAGAACAGCACAAATGCAGCAAACGGCATGAAAAGAATATCCTCAATATTTACAATAAGCTTCGGGTGCCTGAACAATATCCGCAGAATCCTGAACAAATCATATAAAAAGCCGAGAAAAAATCCGACAAGTGCGAACTGTCCGAGCTGTGTAAGCACATCGTGCGTTGTTTCAAACATATCGCTTACCTAAACAGACGGCTTATCACGTTTCCGGGAACGTGCTGTCCTTCAGAAAGATAGCTTATTTCGTCGATTTTCCCGCGGAGCTCAAATTCACCCGTTGTCATGTCCAGCATACCGACTTCAAGTCCGCTTCCGCGTATCATAAGATCCCCGCTTTCAGTATAAACGGCTATCTCATTCTCGCCGAAGCTCTGCGTGCTTTTTACTCCGCTCATGCGCAGATATTCACGATTTTCCAGAATAAGACTGTGTTTGTTCATAAGCACCTCGAATATGTACAAATTACATATTCATATTTATGTGCTTTTCGGGACAAATAGAACCTATCCTTTAAATTATTGTATAAAGCTCCGAGGCACCGTCCTTACCGACAACCTCAACGACCTTCACCACCTTTACTTTAAGGGGTGTTTTTCCCATATTTATTTCAATTTCATCGCCGACCTTAACATCATAGGAAGCCCGCGCAATCTTACCGTTTACGCTGATCTTGTCCGCGTCACAGGCTTCATTGGCGACTGTTCTGCGCTTTATAAGACGCGAAACCTTGAGATATTTGTCAAGCCGCATATATTTCTCCTTTCACAAATGAAAAACGGACTGTCAAGCCGATGCCCTCACAGTCCGCCGTATTCAATAAACAGTCAATTACTTAGCAACTGCGTCCTTTAAAGCTCTGCCAGCCTTGAAAGCGGGAACCTTTGCGGAAGCAATAGCAATCTTTTCCTTTGTACGGGGGTTGATGCCTTCACGAGCCTTGCGCTCACGAACCTCAAAAGTACCGAAGCCTACGAGCTGAATCTTGTCGCCCTTTGCAAGGGAATCAGTAATAGTATCGATTACTGCGGAAAGCGCTGCGTCAGCGTCCTTCTTTGTGAGTCCAGCCTTTTCTGCTACTGCTGTAATGAATTCTGCCTTTGTCATTTTTAAACCTCCAAAAATAATATAAACCGGTTTTACGGATAATCAGACCGAGTAATCCTTCGCATTCTCCCAGAACGAGTTTATTTCCTCGCGAGATAGCTCTGAAAAAGACTTACCTTCTTTTTCAATCAAAGCCTCAAGTCCGCTAAACTGTATTATAAACTGATTTATTACAAATGTCAAGGCTTTTTCACTATCTTTTTTCAAAAATCTCGCTAAGTTTGTGCAGGAAAACAAAATATTACCTAATTCTTCCTCAGTTTTTATATCGCTTTGCGTTAAAATCGCATTTTTAAGAGCATTTACGCCGTTTTCGAGTTCAATAAGAATAGTTTTATCATCTCCGCAGTCAAGACCCGCGTTCGCCGCTCTTTTGAGTACCTTTTCGCCACGTGTAAGCGCGGGAAGCAGCTTCGGAACACTTTTCAGGCGGTCGGTCACGCTGTTTTCCTGCTTGGATTTGCTCTTGAGCGCGTCCCAATTTTTAAGCACCTCGGCAGACGTATCCGCCTTTACATCTCCGAATACGTGCGGATGGCGATAAATCAGCTTCTTGCATATCCCGTCCGCGACATCGTCGAAATCGAATCTCCCCTGCTCCTCCTCAAGCTCGCTGTGAAAAACAACCTGAAGAAGAAGATCTCCGAGTTCTTCCTTTAAATTGTCGGGTTCTTCACTGTCGATCGCCTCGGCTACCTCGTACGCTTCCTCAAGAACGTCGCGGCGAATTGATTTATGGTTCTGTTCTCTGTCCCAAGGACAGCCGTGATCGCTGCGAAGCTCTTTCATAATAAGCCGCAGATCGTCAACATCATACTTTTCCTTAAATTCAAACATTTTTCTCGTCCTTTCATTTTTAAATTTATTTTACACTATTTTACTGCTTTTTACAATAGCTTTTCCGCTTTTTTCCGCTGAAACTTTTCAATATTGCATTCAGTTCTTCGCTGTCAGCCAGAAACAGAAGAAAAAGATAAGTCAGTCCCGCGACAGCCGCCGCGCCAAGCACGGAAAAGACGGATGAAAATTTAAGAGTCAAGCCGTTATAGCACAGATATGCGGCGACTGCGCACACCGAACCTGCAAGAAGCGATGGAACGCTTTCCCTGAACGGGGAAACCGAAAGTCCGAATTTGCGCTTTATTTCACGGCAGGCATAAACCGTAGCAAAAACATTTGAAGCAACGGCGGAAAGCGCCGCTCCTGAGATATTCACAAACGGAATAAGCAAAAGAACAACATTCAACAGCAACTTTACAACGCCGCTTAAAAGCGTTATTTTAACCGGTGTTTTAAAATCGCCGTACGCTTGAAAAAGTATGAAAAGCGCGCCGCCTATGCCCGCAAAAATGCTTCCCAGGCTAAGTATCTGAAGCGGAACCACGCCGACCGCAGCTTCCGTGGCTCGGTAAGGATACAGAAGCGAAAGTATCGGACCGGAAAGCACCGCCATTACAAAGGAAACAGGTACGGATATGAACGCGGTTCCCTTGAACATCAGCTTTTCTGCGGAACGAAGCGCGGAGCTGTCCTCGGTTTCGACTGCGCAGACAAGACGCGGCAGCGAACAGCGTGATATAAGTCCCGTAAGTGCCGAAGCAAGCATATATACCGACAGAACCATTCCCGAATAGCTGCCGTAGAGGAAATTTCCCAGGTCGGCAGACTGCTCTGCGGCAGCGGAAAGCGCAGCATTTTCGCGGAATATCTGAGGAAAGTGCGCAAATGAAATATTTATGCAGTTTGAAACGGTCAGCATATCGGTAAAGGAGATAAGGTTTGCGGCTACCGCACCCATTGCAACAGGCAGCGAACGTATGAAAATATCGCGCATAAGTCCGAAAAGCTCACGTCGCTTCATAGGCTCGGCATATTCACGGAAACTGTCCGACCTGCGCCGTCCGCGCAGAACAATATAAATCGTTCCGCAAAGCTCGCTTATCGAAACGCCTACCACTGCCGCCGCTGCCGCATAAGGCAGCGCTTTTTCCGCGCTTCCGAAATAATGTGTTCCATTTATGTAAACAAAGTATGAAAATCCTATTCCGATTGCCGCTTTAACTACCGCTTCGATAACCTGCGAGGTCGCCGTCGGCAGCATATCCGAAAGCCCCTCGAAGTACCCCCGATAAACTGCTGTAACCGAACAGAACAACACTGCGGGAGCTATCATAAGTACCGACGGAAGGCTTTCCGGCGAGTTTGCCACGAAACAAGCGAACGGCACGGCGCAGATATAGACGACCGCAGTTCCTGTAATTCCAACCAGCACAGAAAGCAGCACAGCACTCCTGCGCAGCTTAACCAGTCCGGCAAATCTTCCGCTCGCCGAATACTGCGCGGTTACCTGAGTAACGATTGTGGGTATACCTGAACAGGCGAACGCAAGCACAGGCGTGAAAATGCTGTACGCGGTCGTGAAATAGCCCATTCCCGTGCCGCCGAGAATGTTCCCAAGCGGTATTTTCAGCACTGCTCCAAGTCCCTTTGTAATGAACATTGCAAAGAACATTATAATAGTATTCCTCAAAAAGCCTTTTTTCTTCAAATCCGCTCAGACTCCTTTATTTTAATATGTTCAATTTATATTAACTTTGTCCTTATTTAATGCTATACCGAGAAAAACAGTCAATAATAAATCGTAGTAACATTTTACTGCTTTTCTATTGACATAACCCGCTTTTTGCGGTAAAATAAAAAGAAAAGTCACAAAAAGAGTAAACAGAAAGGACTTTCAAAATGGCAGAACAGAAAACAATGCTTCTTATATATCCCGACTTTCTTGAGGAAGAAATGTTTAACCGAAATAAACTGGGAAATTACAGCGAAGGACTTGCGTCTATCTCCGCAGTTCTTAAACAGGGCGGACATAACGTTCAGCTCTATCATCAGCTTTATATGCCCGAAAAGAATGAATTTCTCGAAAAGGTAAAGAGCTTTAACCCCGACGTTATCGGCTTTTCAGCAAGAACAACAGCTATACCGTTCATTACGGAGATGTGCGGCTGGCTCGCGGACAACCTTCCCGATATTTTCGTTACGATCGGCGGCTATCACGCAATTCTCGTTCCAGATGAATGTATAAAGATACGCGGTGTTGACGCTGTTACAGTCGGCGAAGGAGAATATCCCCTGCTTGACCTTATGGATTCTATCCGCGACGGAAAAATGCGCACCGATATTGAGAGCATCTATTTCAAGCTGGAAAACGGCGAGATAATCAGAAATCCTGTCCGTCCCCTTATCGAGAATCTTGACGATCTCCCCTTCCCTGATTTCGACCTGTTTGACTATGAAAATCTCGACCGCTCGAAGAACTTCACCGCAATGGTAATGCTTTCGCGCGGATGTCTGTTCAGCTGCACATACTGCGGAAATTCGCAGTTCCGCAACATCTACCCGAACAAGCAGAAATACTGCCGCTTCCGCAGCCCGAAAAAGGCTATAGAATTGCTTGAACTGCTGCTCAGCAAATATCCCTTTATAAAATATATAGAATTCCGCGACGCTATTTTCAATATGTACAAGGACTGGTTCTATGAGTTCATGCCAATGTATATTGAAAAGATACACCTGCCGTTCAACTGCAACCTGCGTTTTGATATTCTCGACGAGGAAATGGTAAAAATGCTCAAGGACGGCGGCTGTTATATGATCGACATCGGTCTTGAAAACGGAAACGAGGAATTCCGCCGCAAGTATCTTCACCGAAACATGAAGAACGACCATATGATACAAGTTGCGGAATGGTTCAGAAAGTACAAAATAACCGCGCTTACTTATAATATAGTAGGACTGCCGTACGAAACTCTTGAGCTGTCGCTTGAAACGGTAAAGCTCAATGCGAAGCTCGACGTGGACAAGGTTATACCGAACATTTTCTACCCCTACCCGATGACAATTCTCGAAAAGACCGCGCGCGACGGCGGATTTATCGATCCGTCTGTCGATCCGAACGATCCTGTTCAGCTTCGTATGCCGCAGTATCCGAAGTATGATATTCTTTATATGGCGTACAATTTCAACAAGCTGGTCAAAAAATATAAGGCAATATATGCCCTGCCCGAAGCTGAAGCAAAAAAGAAAGAGGAAAAGCTCGATAAGAAGATAACCTCGAAGAATTATCCCAGAAAGCTCCTGTACAAATCTGCAAAATTCAAGGAAGATACATTTGTTTTTGCTAAACGTACTCTTAAAAAGGTATCCCCGAAGCTGTTCATATTCCTGAAAAACAGGACCATGAAGGAAGTCAAGCAATAATCTGACAAGGGCTTGTACACAGCAAGCCCTTTAAACGTTTGAAAGGATCAGGCATGAGAAGGATAAGAATAAACGCGTCGCAGCCGTATGACGTGCTGATAGGAAGCCGGCTGCTCCAACACTGCGGCGAGGAGATAAAGCCGCTTGTAAAGGGCGGAAAAACTGTTGTAGTTACGGACGACAATGTCGGGAGTCTATATGCAGAAGCTGTAAAAAAATCACTTGAAAGCGCGGGCTTCTCCGTTGAAATATTTACTTTTCAGCACGGCGAAGAAAGCAAATGCGCCGGGACCTTGCTAAGTCTTTACGATTTTCTCGGAAAGAACAGTATAACCCGCTCCGATTTTCTCATAGCGCTCGGCGGAGGCGTTGTCGGCGACCTTACGGGCTTTGCCGCAGCTACATATCTGCGCGGAATAGACTATGTGCAGATACCCACGTCGCTGCTTGCGCAGGTCGACAGCTCGGTCGGCGGGAAAACCGCCATTGACATTGCTGCGGGAAAAAATCTCGTCGGCGCATTCAAGCAGCCAAGACTTGTTATCGCGGATACCGACACCCTGAAAACACTTCCCGACGGCTTTTTCGTTGACGGAATGGGCGAGGTTGTAAAATACGGAATGATTTATTCAAAGCCGCTTTTTGACACGCTTAAATCAGGAAATATCCGTAATGACCCCGAAGCCGTCATAGCACAGTGCGTTGATATAAAGCGCGAAGTAGTCGAAGCTGACGAGTTTGATACAGGGCTAAGAATGATACTGAATTTCGGTCATACACTCGGTCACGCTATTGAAAAATATTACAACTACACGGGAATTTCTCACGGAAAATCCGTTGCTACAGGTATGTACCTCATCACCCGTATGGCGGAAAATAACGGACTTATCGAGAAAAACATAAGCGGCGAGCTGAAGGAATGCCTTATATCAAACGGTCTGCCGTTTGAAACAGAGGTTGACGGCGCTTCCCTTTTCGCGGGTGCAGTCAACGATAAAAAGCGCTTCTCCGACACCATTAACATTATTTTGTGCAAAGAAATCGGCAAGGCTGAAATTGTGAAGCTGAATATTGCTGATTTCAAAGACATGCTGGAAAAATAAATAAGAAAGGTACTCGAATGGACATAAAAATTACGCCTGCATTTCTCGTCGGCAGCATTGACATTCCGCCCTCAAAGAGCATCTCGCACCGCGCGCTTATCGCGGCAGCTCTTGCTCCGGGGAAAAGCACGGTTGAAAATCTGCTTGACTGCGCCGATACGGATGCAACGGTTGACGCGCTCAAAGCGCTTGGCGCAAAAATTGAACGCTGCGGAAGCTGCGCAAAAATAACGGGAATTTCCGTGCCGAACAAACAGGCAAAAATTAACTGCCGTGAAAGCGGTTCAACGCTTCGGTTCATGATTCCCGTTGCGGCGGCTCTCGGTGCGGACGCAGAGTTCAGCGGAAGCGGAAAACTCCCCGAGCGCCCTATCACGCCATTTTTTGAACTGCTCCCCGAACACGGCGTTCAGTTTCTCACAAAGCAAATGCCGTACCGCATAAACGGACGGCTTAACGGCGGCAGCTTCTCGATAGCGGGAAATATTTCGTCGCAGTTCATCACAGGGCTTCTCATGGCGTTTCCGCTCACGGACGAGGACTGCGAAATTTGCATAACAACAGCGCTTGAATCAAAGGGCTATATCGACCTTACTCTCGACGTTATGGAGCACTTCGGCATACATATTGAGGAAATTGAAAATGGGTATTTTTGCGCGAAAAACACTTCGTACAAGCCCTGCAGTTTCAGCGTTGAAGCCGACCTGTCGCAGGCAGCGTTCTTCCTCGTTGCGAATGCGATCGGCTCGGAAATTTCCATAAACGGGATAAACCGCCAAAGCCGTCAGGGCGACCGTGCAATACTCGATATTACGGAAAATTTCTCAGAAAATCACGCGCCATTTCATATAAACGCAAGCCAGATACCCGACCTCGTTCCGATACTCACGGTGCTTGCGTGCTTTGCTGACGGAGTGTCCGAAATTACGAGCTGCGAACGGCTCCGCATAAAGGAATGCGACCGTTTGGCGGCAATTTCACAGGAACTCAACAAGCTCGGCGCAAAGGTCGAAATAATCGGCGACAGTCTCAGAATAACGGGCGTGAAGGAGCTTCACGGCGGCGAATGCGGCGCGTGGAACGACCACAGGATAGCAATGTCGCTCGCAGTCGCTTCGACAAGAAGCACCGCCCCCGTTATTATCCGCGGAGCGGAATGCGTTTCAAAATCATATCCTCGCTTCTTTGAGGATTTCAGAATGCTCGGAGGTATTGCTGATGTCATCTAGCTTACATTTCGGAAATCTTTCCGTTTCAATTTTCGGCGAATCGCACGGCGCGGGAATCGGCGTTATAATAGACGGACTTCCCGGCGGAAAGAAAATCGACTTTGAGAAAATCCTTGATTTTATGGCGCGCCGCGCCCCGAAAAAGGACGGCATAAGCACGCGCCGCAGCGAAAAGGACTTCCCCGAAATAATGTCCGGCTATATGAACGGAAAAACAACGGGAACGCCGCTTTGCGCGGTTATCCGAAACACCGACCAGCACTCCGCAGATTATGGAAATATCGCCACAGTTGCGCGCCCCGGTCACGCCGACTACACAGGTTCAGTACGATATAATTACGCTAACGACCTTCGCGGCGGCGGTCACTTTTCGGGGCGCATAACCGCTCCCCTCGTTTTTGCAGGAGCAGTCTGCGCACAGCTTCTTGAGCAGGACGGAATTATTTCCGGAGCGCATATTCTCAGCATTTCAGAAGTTGAGGACAGACGCTTCGACCCTGTCGATATCACAGCCGATGAGCTTGAAATGATAAAGAAAAAGGATTTTCCCGTACTGAACGATGATGTTGCCGAGAAAATGAAAAGCGCGGTAAAAAAAGCCTCGGAAAAACTTGATTCCGTAGGCGGGCGCATTGAATGCGCAATTACGGGACTTCCCGCAGGAATAGGTTCGCCCATGTTTGACGGACTTGAAAACCGCATTGCACAGGCAGTTTTTGGCATTCCCGCAATAAAAGGACTCGAATTTGGCGCAGGCTTCGGCTTCGCCGAAATGTGCGGTTCTCAGGCTAATGACTGCTTCACGACAGACGGAAAAACTATCAGAACGCTCACAAACAATAACGGAGGTATCCTGGGAGGGATAAGCAGCGGTATGCCCGTGATATTTACCGCTGCCGTAAAGCCTACCCCTTCGATAGCTCAGCCGCAGCAGACGGTTGACTACGTTAAAATGGAAAATACCGTGCTTGAAATAAAGGGAAGGCATGACGCGTGTATTGTTCCGAGAGCTGTTCCGTGCGTTGAAGCTGCGGCAAATATCGCCCTGCTTTCGTTTCTGATTTAGGATACGATTGCAGCCTGTCGCAAGGCGATAAAAAGTAATCACCTGTGCTTCTGCTCCTCAGCCTTTCAGTGGGAAATTTTAATCTCCCACTGAAAGGCTTAAATATGGAGGCGAGGGGGACATCTGCGACATGGTTATATGCTTCGGTGTTATTATTAAATTAAAAAGTATACGCAGTGTTTGAACATATTAACATTATTCGGCATAAACAAAGACAATTTCGGCATTTCGCTATTCTGAAGATGGTCAAGTAGTGGCTGGAGATTTTGAACTCGATCCGGATAACTTTGTTGTTAGTATCAATGATTTTACATCCGGTATATCTACTCGTACAGAACTTCAACAAGAGTTTGGCGACGGGATAGAGCGAGATAGGTATGACGGTTATGTTTGTGACGAATATACCTTTGAGGATGGGGTGATGCGATTAATATACGATGATGGCATTTTTTGCGGTTTTTTAATTGCGCTTCAACAGTAAATATTGTTCTGCGTAAAAAACTGTGGATACAAGAAAACCGAAGAAACAAGTCAAATTCTGATTGTTTTTTAGTGGGCTTATAGGCAAAAGATCTGTAAAGCTTCCCATGGGGAAGTCAAAAGCGAGAAAATAATAAGTGTATGTTTCAACGCCTGCATAGCCATCGGATTTTCCGTATTCTGCGAAAAACCCGACGGTCATTCAAACACCAAAAACAGCGTCAACACGCCTTAACCGAAAGGAATGAGAAAAATTTGCACATCCCAACGATAAAAATTGAAGACAGTTTTGATATATGCGTGTACTTCTGCTATATGCTTAATAAATTCGGCGACCTCGGAGACTGCATGATAAGCGAAATTGTTATGTCGCTTGAATCGGTGAATTATTTCGAGCTTATGACTGAAGTCGGAGTCATGGAAAAAAAGGGGCTTATCGCAGCGCGGCGTGACAAGGAACGCGGCGAGCGTGTTTACAGCCTTATGCCCGACGGAAAAACACTTGCGGAGGAATTTGCAAATGTGCGTATCCCCCCCTCTATCCGCGAACATACATCAGAGATCTACAACGAAGCCGCAAAGCGTATTGAGCTTGAAAAATCGATCCGCTGCCACATAATTTACGATTACGAACACAAAAGATATGACCTTAACGTAAAGTTTCTCAACGAAATAAACGGCGAAATTATCCTAGATATTATGCTTTACGCGCCTGATGAGGAGCGTGCAAAGGAAATGAAAGAACGCTTTCTTTCACGCCCGTCTTTTGTCGTACGCCGAATTATGAATATGTTCCTGAAGGACGATTTTTTCATGTATGATAACTGAATAAAGATTACGGAGCGCTGATTTGCAGCGCTCTGTTTTCATGTACCTGACCCTCACAAGTATCATATTCCCGCGACAGCGAATATACTGTAACACTAATCCCTGATCAAAATATAGACAAAGTCTGTATTCGGTATGCCAAAGCAGCAGGCTTTGGCGGGATTATAATTGTACGGCTTTTTCGGCGGCTTCACCGCTGCGCCGCTTCTATGAATCGGCGAAACTTCCTATATACTTCGTCTATAGGAAATTCGAAAAATAATATAACAAAATTTCATTTGCGGAGGTTATGCTTATGTGCGGAATTGCAGGCTGGTCGGATTTTCGGGACGAACTCGAAAATTGCGGCGAAATAATGAAAAAAATGCGACAGTCTATATCACATCGCGGTCCAGACGCTTCGGGAGATTTCGCCGACCGTCACTGTCGCCTTTCACATACGCGACTGGCGGTAATCGACGTAGAAAACGGCGCGCAGCCCATGAGCAGCGACGGCTTCACGATTGTATATAACGGTGAGCTTTATAATACCGCCGAGCTGCGTACGGAGCTGATAAAAAACGGCTGTTCATTCAGCACACACAGTGACACAGAGGTGCTTCTTAAGGCGTACATAGCATGGGGAGAGAACTGTCTGCTGAAACTTAACGGTATTTACGCTTTTGCGGTCTGGAACAGCGCAGACCGTACACTGTTTATGGCGCGTGACCGAGTAGGAGTAAAGCCGTTTTTCTATTATCCGTATGACGGCGGGATAATTTTCGCTTCCGAAATCAAGTCGCTGCTCGCGCACCCGTACGTCAGACCGTCGCTCGACGAGGAAGGCGCCGCTTCCCTTCTTATGCTCGGGCCCGCCCGAAAAGGCGGAATGGGAGTTTTCCGCGGAATTGAGGAACTTAAACCGGGCGAGTGCGCAGTTTTTGCCGAAGGAAAATTCAGCAAGCGGGCGTACTGGTCGCTGACTGCTAAGCCGCATACCGAAAGTCTTTCCGACACCGTTGAACATCTGCGCTGGCTGATTTCCGACAGCATAGAAAGACAGCTTGTAAGCGACGTACCGCTCTGCACATTCCTTTCAGGCGGACTTGATTCAAGCCTTATCAGCGCGGTAGCTGCACGAAAGTACAAAAAAGAGGGGCGGGTTCTGCACACATATTCAGTCGATTATAAAGATAATCGTAAAAACTTTGTCGCTTCGGCATTTCAGCCCGATGAGGACGCGCCATGGATAGTGAAAATGAGTGAATTTATCGGTTCGGATCACACAAACGTTGTGATAGATTCGCCTCAGCTTGCAGACGCGCTGATCCCATCAATGCAAGCACGTGATCTGCCCGGAATGGCAGACGTAGACAGCTCACTTTACCTTTTCTGCAGGGAAGTCAAGCGAAACTTCACCGTAGCGGTAAGCGGTGAATGCGCCGATGAACTTTTCGGAGGATATCCTTGGTATCACAAAAGCGAACTGCTTTTCGCAGACGGCTTTCCATGGGCGCGTTCTACCTCACAGCGCGCCGGGCTGCTGCGGGCGGAGCTTGCACAAAAAATTTCACCCGACGAATACGTCAAAAACGCGGCAGATAAAACTATCGAAGGAATGTCCTGCCTTGACACTGATACTGCACAGGATAAAGCTGTCCGACGTATGTTCATGCTTAATTTTTACTGGTTTATGCAAACTCTGCTTGACCGCAAGGATCGCTGCTCAATGGCGCATGGTCTGGAAGTACGCGTACCGTTCTGCGACCACAGGCTTGCCGAATATGCATACAATATACCGTGGGAAATGAAAGCTCTCGGCGGTCGTGAAAAGGGGCTTATCCGCAAGGCAAGCGAGGAATTTCTTCCGAATGACGTTGTATGGCGAAAAAAATCACCTTATCCCAAAACTCACAATCCGTCATACTCGAAGCTTGTATTCAACCGTTTCTGTGAACTGCGCAACGATAAGGACTTTCGTCTTGTTCAGCTTCTCGACGCCGCAAAAATCGACGAGCTGATTGCGACCGAGGGAAAAAGCTTCTCCGAAAACTGGTACGGACAGCTTATGTGTACCCCGCAGATGTTCGCATACTTGATACAGCTTGAAATATGGCTGAGAACATATGATCCCGATATAATATTCTAGGCTCAAAAGGCTGCACGCGTAAAGCTGTGCAGCCTTTTCTGAATCTATAACCTCGTCGCAGTCCTATTAAGCCAGCTTATCAGACTTTGCTCCGATTTTAACAAAATTATTTCGTATCATCCTTTTCGTATACTTTAATAACATCGCCGAGAAACTCAACATACCGGTTTCTTAGCTCCTGCGGTTCGAGTATTTCAATGTTTGTTCCAAATTTTATAAGCCAGCTGAAAAACGGAACGGGCTTTTCTGTATTAGCATTTACCCGCGCAATAAAATGATCCTCTCCATCCGCCAGTATCGGGGTATTTTTACCGAATCTGTCCAGAATCGCAGCTACAAAATTATTTGTCAGGCGAAGTCTGACCTTTTCCGGTTTTCCGCTGAACATCGAAAACGACGAACTCAGATAATTAGCGAGATTGAAGTCATCCGAAAGGGTTTTTGACGGTTCTTCGATAATCTTGACGTCCTCCATGCGGTCAACACGGAAATGAGTATAGTTTTCAGGATGACGTTCGCAGTATGACATAATATAATACCGCTCCTCGTTCCAAATCAGTACATACGGAGAACAGACGCGCTGTTCATCGCGGTAAACCTTCTTTTTATTTACGTCGTAAGTAAAGTATCTGAAGCATATCTGCTTTTTCTCAGCAATCGCACGCTGAATAACATCTACATTCAGGTAGATTCTCTCATTCATCGACTTCACTCTGTCCGAAACATAAACCGTGCGCCGAAGCTGTTTTGCGTCATATACGCTTGACAGCTTCGTTATTTTTCCGAGCAGTTCGTTCGACTTCTTCTCAGTCAGAAAACGCGAGGATGATACCGCGTCCGCTAGCAGCTTAAGCTCCGGAAGTTCAAACTCCCTGCTGCAAATGTAATAGCCCGAATTTCTTCCATAAGAAAGTATATCGACACCGAAAAGCTTCAAAGCGTCGATATCCTCATACAGCGCCTTTCTGCCAACCGTTATCCCATAGCTTTCGAGCTTTCCGATTATCTCGGTAGCGGTCAGGCAATGCTGCTCGTCTGTCTGTTCATGCATTATTTTCCAAAGATAAAGTATCCTAAGCCGCTGATACGAATGTCTTACTTTATCGCTCATATTTATATCCCTTTCGACGTATAATCAAAAAATACGGCAAATCTATATATTTATTATAGCATGTTAGTTGTATCGTTTTCAGAACAACCGCGATAAATATTCAATAAAAATTATATCACATATTTAATACATTTTCAATATATTTTAAAACTTTTCCCACTGTGCAGCCATAAAATAAAAATATTGCTTATTTTCCCTTGATTTAAGCTGAATTTTATGCTAAAATAAAAAGGTATTAATTATTCGCAAAAAGCCAGAAGCTTTACAGCGGAAAGGAAACGACAAATGAATATCGCAAGGTTGCTCAGAGGATTCGGAGTTGCAATAACTATAATTACAACAGCCGCCTGCAATTATGCCGAATCCGAAAATATAATGACGGAAAGTGAGAAATCTATGGAAAACAATGTGTACACGGCAAGCTCGGAAAATATCAAGCCGCTCGGAAGAACATTATTCGACGAAGGGCTGCTCTGGTGCGCCTTTTCCGGAACCGGCGCGGAATTTACCTGCACAGGCAGCGAATGCACCGTAAAAATCCAGGGTGACAGAGTAAGCCAATCAAGCAGCAGCGACGGCAATTACGCAAGAATAGCTATATATGTTGATGGTGAGCGCGTTATCGACGACATGATCGACCAGCCCGAAAAAAGCTATACCTTTCAGGCGGAAAACGCCGACGTGAGAATAATCAAGCTCTCTGAAACAGCAATGTCATGCTTTGCCGTAAAGGAGATTTCGGTTACGGGCGGCGAAATCAAGCCCGCAGAAAACCGGGAACTGTTCATTGAATTTGTCGGCGACTCGATAACCTGCGGCTACGGGGTCGATGACGAGGATAAAATGCACCACTTCTCTACCGCGACCGAAGACGTTACAAAGGCGTACGCGTATCAGACCGCGCAGGCTCTCGGAGCGGATCACAGCATGGTTTCCATAAGCGGATACGGAATAATTTCCGGATATACCGACGGCGACGAGCCTATAAAGACTCAGACGATCCCGCAGTACTACGAAAAGCTAGGCTTTTCATACGGGGATTTCGGTCTGGACAAGCCGCACAATTATAAATGGGACTTTTCGCGTCAGCCCGACCTCATTGTGATAAATCTCGGAACAAACGATGACAGCTACTGCAAGGACAACGCCGACAGGCAGAACGAATACCGCGAGGGCTATATTGAACTTCTCAAAAAAGTACGCCAAAATAATCCGGAAGCAAAAATCCTCTGCACTCTCGGCATAATGGGCGACCGCCTTTTCCCGACGATCCAGCAGGCAGTTTCCGATTATTCGGCGGAAACGGGCGATACAAATATTGACACGATGAAATTCGACCCGCAGTCCGAAGCGGAGGACGGAATCGCCGCAGACTGGCACCCGTCATACAAGACGCACACGAAGGCTGCAAAAAAGCTTACCGAAAAAATCAAGGAAATACTTGACCTAAAGTGAACGCAAAAACAGCGCGGCAGCATGAACAAAAACAAATAATTCTGAAAGGAAACAATAATATCATGGCAAGTGAAATTCGATACGAAAATCTCTGGGAAAGCGGCAAAAGAAAGATTGACTGGGTAGAGCACAATATGCCCCTTCTCAGAAGCTATAAGGCTGAATTTGAAGAAACAAAGCCCTTTGCGGGGCTTAAAATAGCGCTTTCTGTTCATCTTGAGGCGAAAACGGCATACCTCTGCAAAACGCTTGCGGCGGGCGGCGCTGAAATGTACATCACGGGAAGCAATCCCCTTTCCACACAGGACGACGTAGCCGCTGCGCTGGCGCACGAGGGTCTGAATGTTTTCGCGTGGTACAATGCTACCGAGGAGGAATATCACCGTCACATCTCGAAGGTTATCGAAGTAGGTCCGAACATTATCATTGACGACGGCGGCGACCTCGTAAACCTTATCCACAACGAATACCCTCAGCTTATCCCGAACGTTATCGGCGGCTGCGAGGAAACCACGACCGGCATTATCCGCCTTATTTCTATGAACAAGGCGGGAAAGCTGAAATTCCCGATGATGCTTGTAAACGACGCTGACTGCAAACACCTATTCGATAACCGCTACGGAACGGGACAGTCGGTATGGGACGGCATAAACCGTACGACAAATCTTATCGTTGCGGGAAAGAACGTTGTAGTTGCAGGCTACGGCTGGTGCGGAAAGGGAGTTGCAATGCGCGCCAAGGGACTCGGAGCAAAGGTGATCGTTACCGAAATCGACCCTATCCGCGCAATGGAAGCGGTAATGGACGGTTTTACGGTAATGCCTATGGTCAAGGCTGCCGAAATCGGCGACTTTTTCATTACCGTTACAGGCTGCCGCGACGTAATCACAGAGGATTCGTTCTATAAGATGCACGACGGCGCTATCTGCTGCAATGCAGGTCATTTTGATGTTGAAGTCGACGTGGCAAAGCTCCGCCAAATCGCCGTTGAATCCAAACTTGCGCGCAACAATATCATGGGATATAAGCTCCCGAACGGCAACACGATATATGTCATTGCCGAGGGCAGACTTGTAAACCTCGCGGCAGGCGACGGTCACCCCGCCGAAATAATGGACATGAGCTTTGCGATCCAGGCGCAGTCCGCTCTTTATCTTGTCAAGAACAAGGACAAACTCGACAGCATGATCGTGAATGTTCCCAAGGAAGTTGACCGTGCAGTGGCAGAGAGAAAAATCAAATTCTGGGGCTTTGAAATAGATAAGCTCACCGACGTTCAGGAAAAATATCTAAACAGCTGGAACGCGGAATAATATAAGCAATTTTCGGGGACTGACTGCAGTCCCCGTTTTCTCGGAAAGGTGCGTAAAAATATATGCAATCGGCATCTCAGGCTGTACTTAACCAGACAGTGATAATGTTCATAATTCTTATTATCGGCGCGGTCTGCTATAAACTAAAGCTTATAAACGAGGAAGGAAAAAAACAGCTTTCCTCTCTCGTTATGTATATTGTGAACCCGCTCTTAATTTTTCTCGCGTATCAGACCGATTTTCGCGCTGAACTTATATCCGGTCTGCTCTGGACCGCGGTCATGGCGGTTATAACATACGCGGCGTTTATTCTGCTCTCGAAGCTGATATTTCGTGAAAAGCCGGGACGCGAAGCCGCTGTTGAACAGTTCTCCGCCGTATATTCCAACTGCGGTTTTATGGGGACTCCGCTTATCTTCGGCGTTTTCGGCGGCGAGGGTGTGTTTCTTCAGAACGGCTTTATCACTGTGTTCAATTTATGCGTATGGACGCACGGAGTAATGACGATGCGCGGCGACAGAAAGGCTTCGCTGCTTCGCGCGGTAAAAACGCCTGCGGTAATCGCCGTTTTTCTTGGAATGATACTTTTCTTTTTGCAAATCAGGATACCGGAGATACCGTACACCGCGCTGAACAATGTCGCTGAAATGACGACGCCGCTCGCAATGCTGGTCGCGGGCGCGTCGATAGCAAGCTCAAACCTTATTAAAAGCCTGAAAAATCTGCGGGTTTACGTTGCCGCAGCATTCAGATTGATAATCTTTCCGATAATCGGTTTTCTGCTTATCATTTTACTTCCCGCGTCCGACATGGCAAAGCTGATAACGCTGATCGAAATTGCCTGCCCAACGGCGACAATAGGTCTGATGTTCGCAATAACATACAACAAAAACGCCGAGTACTGTTCTCAGATTTTTGCGGTCACAACACTGCTTTCAATGGGAACCCTGCCCCTCATCGTGTGGCTCGGCTCAACCTTGCTTGGTCTTATTTAGCTAAGGAGGCGCGATGGAAGCTTTTGACATTGCAATAATCGGCGGCGGCGCTTCGGGGCTTACCGCCGCGATACACGCAAAGCGTTCTGCGCCGAAGCTGCGCGTGACCGTTCTCGAACGGCTGCCGCGCGTCGGAAAGAAGCTGCTCGCCTGCGGAAACGGTCGCTGCAACTATACCAATGTAAATATAAGCAAAGAAAAATATCACGGCAGCTGCGCGGAGCTTATCGGCAAAATCGGCGGCTTCGACGTACGGGATTTCTTCGTTTCGCTCGGAGTTTACGGTTTTTCGGACTCAGAGGGGCGCGTCTATCCGCTGAGCGAAAATGCAGGCTCTGTTCTCGACGGACTCAGGCTTGAAGCGGATAAGCTGGGCATTGAAACGATCTGCGAATGTCCTGTTGACGGAATTAACGTCGAAAAGGTATTCCGAATTTTTTCGGGAGAACGTGAATTTTCAGCCGAACGGGTAATTCTGGCAGGCGGCGGAATGTCGCAGTCCGCGCTCGGAAGCGACGGTTCGGTACTTCGCTTTGCAAAAAAGCTGGGACTTCAATGTGCGCCGCTTCGTCCCGCGCTTACCCCGCTTAAAACGATGCCCGAGCTTGTGCGCCCGCTGAAGGGGCTTCGCGCAAACGCGCTTGTTACGCTTTTCTGCGGTGAAAAAGCTGTCGGAAGCGAAACGGGAGAGGTTCAGTTCGGCGACGGAACGCTTTCGGGCATTTGTGTGATGAATCTTTCGCATTTATACCGCGATAACGAAAGCTTTTCACTTTCGCTGGATTTGCTCCCAGAAAAAACGGAAAGCGAAATTTTATCAATTCTGTGTGAGATGAAAAAGATACGCGCAAAAGCGCTGCTCGAAGATTTTCTGAGCGGACTTTTCCACAAGCGCATCGGTATCTATCTGCTGAAAAAATGCACCTCTCACGTGCTCAACGAACCATCGGAAGTGCTTTCCGAAAATGAGCTCGAAAATGCGGCAAAGCTGATAAAATCACTCCGCTTCCCTATTATAGGTACGGTGGGCTTTGAAAAGTCGCAGGTCACTGCGGGTGGAGTACTTCTCTCCGAGCTTACAGCACAGCTCGAATGCCGCAAAATTCGCGGACTTTTCTGCTGCGGCGAGCTTCTGGATATTGCGGGCGACTGCGGCGGATATAATCTGACGTTCGCTTTCGCAAGCGGAGCGGCTGCGGGTAAAAATGCAGCGGAGGGCTTATGATACGTATCAATGACATTTATCTGCCGCCCGATTACAACGAGGAAATTCTCGTGAAAGCGGCAGCAAGCGCCGCAGGCTGCAAAAAAAGCGAGATACGTTCTCTGCGGCTCGCAAGGCGTTCGGTTGACGCACGAAAAAAACACGACGTGCATTTTACAGCGTCGGTCGAGGTCGAACTGACTGACGAAGCGCGGGTACTGCGCAGACTTCCGCCGAATAAGGCGGCGAAAATTACCGAGCAGTTGTATATTCAGCCGCAGGTGACGGATTTTTCGGGTAACCCGCCCGTAATAGTCGGCTTCGGACCTGCGGGAATGTTCGCGGCGCTGACGCTTGCGCGCGCGGGGCTGAAGCCTATTGTACTCGAACGCGGCGGTGACTGCGACAGCCGCATCGCCGCAATCGAAAAGTTCAGAAGCAGCCGTATTCTCGACGAGAACAACAACGTTCAGTTCGGCGAGGGCGGCGCGGGAACTTTCTCCGACGGAAAGTTGACCACCGGCATACGCGACCCGCGCATACGCCACGTTTTCAGCACTTTTGTCGAGTTCGGCGCGCCAAGCGAGATACTCTGTCTGGCGAAGCCGCATATAGGCACGGATATGCTGCGAATTGTGATAAAAAACATCCGAAAGGAAATTATCCGTCTTGGCGGAACTGTTATTTTCGGCGCAAAATTCACCGATTTTACAGTAAAAAACGGTCGAATTTCGAGCGCCGTCTATGAACATAACGGCGAGAAAACCGAAATTGAAACTAAAAATATTATTCTCGCAATAGGTCACAGCGCGCGCGACACTTTCGCAATGCTGAATGAAAAGCAGGTGCAAATGTCGCAGAAATGCTTCGCAATGGGCGTTCGTATCGAACACCTCCAGAGCGAAGTGAACCATTCGCTGTACGGCGATTTTGCCGAACACCCGGCGCTTCCGCCTGCCGACTACAAATACGCAGTTCATCTCCCGAACGGACGAAGCCTGTACACATTCTGTATGTGTCCGGGCGGGTACGTCGTCGCGGCAGCTTCCGAAAAAGAGACCTGCGTAACAAACGGAATGAGCCTTTTCGCGCGCGACGGTGCAAACGCAAATTCCGCGCTGCTTGTCAACGTCGAAACCGACGATTTCGGCGACGGTGGAGTGCTTGCGGGAGTCGAGCTGCAGCGAAAAATCGAGCGCGCAGCATTCATCGCGGGAGGCGGGAACTATAACGCGCCCGTTTCACTCGTCGGGGACTTTCTAAAAGCAAGAAAATCGGACAGCTTCGGCAAGGTTTCGCCTACCCTGCTCCCCGGAGTTACATTCGCTGAGCCTGAAAGCTATCTTCCCGATTTTATTACGGAAACACTGCGCGCGGGAATCCCGATGATAGCGAAAAAAGCCGACTTTTTCCGTGCGCAGGATGCAGTTCTTACAGGCGCGGAAACGCGAAGCTCATCGCCCGTGAGAATACTGCGCGACGAATCGCTCTGCTCCTGCTCGGTCAAGGGGCTGTATCCCTGCGGCGAGGGCGCAGGCTATGCGGGCGGAATTGTTTCGGCGGCGGTCGACGGAATCAAGTGCGGCGAGGGGGTAATCGAAAATGGCTAAGACAAACTGCGATGAGTGCGCATTCTACGTTTACAATGACGATTTCGAGTGTTATCAGTGCGAAGTAAATATGGACGAGGACGAAATGTACCGCTTCATGAGCGCTTCTGACTACGCCTGCCCGTATTTCAGAGCAGAGGACGACTATTTTTTGGCAAGAAAACAATAACATATGTTAAGGAGAGAAAAAAATGCATTTTGAAGAATTAGGCAAAGAAAACGAAAAAACCATTGTGATGCTTCACGGAGCGAACTTCGTTCACACGTTCGGAAGCCAGTACTGTCTCGCGGACAGATATCGCTTGCTTATCCCGCACATTCCGGGGTATGGAAATGAAACCGACCAGGTTTTTCTTACGGAAAGCGCCATTGAACAGCTTTATGAATTTATCGCTAAGCTCGGCAAAAAAGTAACGCTAGTCGGCTTTTCGCTCGGAGCGCAGCTTGCGGTAAAGCTTATCGCCGAACACGGCGAACTGTTCAGCGGAGCGATCATCGTAAGCCCCTGGCTTATCAAGCCGGAAGAAATGCTCGCGGAAGTCGGCCGACAGAACGAGAAGCAGTTCAAAATGTTCAAAAATAAATTTATTTGCAATTTGGTTGGGCTTATGAACGGACTTCCGAAGCCGCAGCGTAAGGAATTTGTTGAGCAGATGCAGCGCGTTAAGTATGAAACGGCTCAGAACATTCTCAACAACGGCATTACGATTGACACGATACAGGGCTTTGAAAAGGCGGATTTTCCTATCGTGGCGATCGTGGGCGCAAAGGAGCAGAAGGAAGTTCACGACAGTCTTACAGCGCTCGCAAAGCTGAACGGCAACTGCAAAACCGAGATATGGGAAAAGGCGGCGCACAATATCCCGCCGATGTTCGCAAAGCGCTTTAACGAGCTTATTTGCGAGATTGCGAAATAAGAAAAAACGCAGGAAAGCATATTTCCTGCGTTTTTTAGGGGACGCCCTCTCTTGCAGGACGTCCCCTCTTTGAAAACAGTCCACAGGACTATTTTCAAATTTATATGCCCTATTCGCTAATAATAAAACGGCAAACTGTAATTTTATGAATTTAAACTATACTTTTTCTTTTATGTCTTTTTATAATAAACATTAACTTATATATTCCTACGGCAATCAGGAGCCCCGCGTTTAAATATAATACCAAGAACAAATCTTTTACAAATAACCATAAAACTCTAACAGGCGTTCCGGCGATCAGCGGAATACATAACAAAGCAATCGGAATTACTGCATGACGCAGAATATCGATTACATAGTCTTTTACTCTCTTTTCTTTTTTATTCCACTTACCAATTGCAGCTATAGAATAAATACTTATAAAACACAGCAGCAAATATATCGCGTCAATTCCCAAATGTAATATAAAGTATAAATTAGGTAAATCCTGTCTTTCCTCGCCTATGAGCGGCATTACAATATTCCCGATAAGGTTATTACATACCAGATAATCATTCATATTAACAAGAACGACTACAGCAATTTCTTTTTCAGGAATAATAAACATATTAGACGTGTAATTTTCTACCAGACCGGAATGCCATAGCATAGGCTGACTAAACACATTCGTTGAGTAACACCAGCCCATGCCGTAATAAGAAACATCATCAGCAGGTACATTATCATAAAACATACTGTTTATGCTTTCTCTGCTTATAATGCCTTCTCCATCATTTAAATACATCTGCATATATTTACCCATATCGGAAACGCTTGACGAAAGATAACCGGCAGGAATATTAGTCCATGTTCCATATGTTATTTTTTCCGGATAATCCGGCTCACCCGAAACAGGAATACCGAAATAATTTCTATATCCATTTATCAATCCATTCTCTTTACTCATTTCAAAAGAGGCTGCCGAATGTTTCATGCCCAAAGGAGCAAATATATTATTGTTCACATACTCCTCATAAGTCGTTCCGCTTACCGCTTCGATTATCAATCCCAATAATCCATAATTTGCATTTGCATATACATGACTGCCATAGTAATCTGTGCTTCTAAGCTCTCCGAATGTCTGGTATGTGGTTATACCGCTTGTTTGATTAAGAAGATTTCTTACTGTTATCCTGTCACAGCCGCCGTTATTTATAAACCATTCCGACGCATCAATATATTCACATATCGGACTATCTAAATCGATCTTTCTTTCTTCTGCAAGCTGCATAATAGATAATGCTGTAAATGATTTGCTCATTGAGCCAATTATAAACGGCATATCAATACTATCACAGTTCCCATAAGTTTCCTGGAATAAAACATTATCCTTATCTACAACTATAACTGCCATTCCCGGAATGTTATATTTTTCAACATCGTATGCAATTTGATTACTGATCTCATCGTAATTTTGCATTTTCTCTTCCGATGCAAAAACAGTGCTATCAAAAAAGCCAAAATATATTATCGCAAATGCTGTGCAAACATTCACTAATTTTTTTAGATTGCTCATCTCATATATCCTCCAAAACGCAAGAAAACAAATTCCTGCGTTTTTCGTCAATCCTCGCCAAGCTTCAGCGCCTTGTTAACGTTGATTTTCTTTATAAGTCTGCCGAGAATTGCAAATCCTCCGCCAAGCATAAGCACAATTATAAAATAGATTTTTATGTAATCGCTCTGCGCGGCGGCAACGTGGAACGGCGGCACCTGATCCGCAGGGCTGTACATAGAACGGAACAGCGGCACGAACAAATCGCTCACAACTCCGCCGATAACAAACGACATTGCTATCGAAACGCCCGACACAAGCAGCTGCTCATAACCGATCATACCGATTATTTCCTTGAATGTCACGCCCATAGCGCGCAGTATGCCGAATTGAAGCGTGCGGCTTCGTATCGAAAGAATCCAGTAGATAAGAAATCCGATTATCGTCATTATCATGATTATCACAAAGCTCATGGTGAGCGCGCCGTTCATTCCCTGAAGCTGCGGGTCGTTCTTCTCCTGAATAAGAAGCTGCGACGAGTCCGTGATATATTCGATAGGGATACGCTTTTCCTTAATATCACTGTACAGCGCTTCGCTTGTCGCACCGTCCGCCATATCTATCCAGACCTCATACGGCTCTATGTCCGTCAGGTTGTATATATAATTATAATTCATCACAATAAAACAGTTGACAGCGTAGGAATTATTCTCTTCCTCGGCTTCCTCCTGCTTTTTGGAGGACTTCGCGTCGCTTGAGGCTTTCGCCGACTCGTTCGGATTTATTCCCGGCCAGTAATCCACGATTGCAACGACGGTCGCCGTTACATTGTCATTGCCCGACCATTTTGCGGAAATCGTATCGCCGAGTTCAAGCTCATATTTATCCGCAAGCGCTCTCGAAATAAGAACGCCCGACGGATATTTCTGCAAAGCGTTGCAGTAGTTCCACCAGTGAACCGGCAGCAGGTCATTTCGGAACCATGCCGTTTTTGCAAATTTATACGGCTCTATCGCCATAAGCGTTACCCCGCTTTCGGTCTTTTTATCGACCGTCACTTTAGCGCTTTTATTTATAAGCACGCGCGTGGCGGTTTCAACGCCCGTAAGCTGCTCAAATCGCTCAAAATCGCGTTCAACATATCCCGTGACCGTCATGCTCGAATCCGAGGTCGTCGTTTCCGCCCAGTACTCTTTAAGCCGTATGTCCGCGCCCGTGGAGTAATAAATCCTGTCCTCTTTCTGATTGTTTATCGTGCGCGCAGTATTCGCCGAGAAAATTCCGAGCGAAAATGTCACGATTAAAAACAGCATAAGAAAACGGACTTTTCCGCCCTCAGCACGGCTGACCGAGGTTATCGCCATGTACTGCGACGGAGTCCAGAGCGGACGGAAAACGGTGTAAATCCCACGCAGAAAATACGGATAAATGCGTATGAAAAGCAATCCAAGCCCCATTACAAGGCAGGTCGAAAAAATGAAGAAAAGCGGGTTTATTTCACCCGTAGAGGTTTCGGAAACAACCTCGTTCGCGGTGTAAATTCCATAGAAAACGAGTCCCGCAGCGATAAGAAGAATGTCAATGCAGCATTTTTCCCAGAGCTGAACCTTTACGACCTTCGTTTTGCTCGCCTTATATTCAACAATCGAAAGCTTTGACGCGGGAATTATCGGTATCATTGTCGTCAGGAAGAATACCACGACCGCCAGAAGCGCATAAAGCACCGCCGTGCCTGTTATTTTCGCCGAAATACCCGTGCGGTTGACAAATTCCAGAAATCCGTTTGAAACGCCTAGAAAACACGTCAGAACAAGCCCGATAAACGGCGCGGTTATAAGCGTTATCAGTCCAAGAATGCCGGATTCCGCCGCATACAGGAAAAATATCTGCAAGGAGCTTGCGCCGCGGCTCTTGAAAACAGCGATCTCGTTTTTTTCCTGCTCAACATTAAGCTGCGACACCATAAAAAGATAAAATGCAAGCATTACCATTGTCGGTATCTGAAGCGTCCAGAGTATTCCCGTCAGCTTCTGCGACTCTGCCGCATATTCTTCAAGAATATCCGAAACGCCCATGCTGAACGAATATCCGAGCGACTTATAATAATCGAAATCCTCGGAAATAGCCGCAGTTACGGACGGAAGGTCGTTCATATCCATAGATTGATATGAAAAAGCATACCTTGCCGCTATATCGGTAAGCTGAATATTTCCTCCTGCGAGCAGCTTTTCGGAAAAACAGTCATAATCGAAAATCAGCGCGTTTATATACTTGTCCATCGTTTCCGACCAGTATATATCGTTCGGATCGGACTGCTCGTATATTCCGACAACGCGCACTTTCAGCGCAGGGCGCGAGGTGTCGACCGAGCGCACATCATATTCCCCGCCCAGTATTATGCCAAGCGATTTAAGCGCCGCTTCACTCGCAACAGTCTCATAAACTCCGTCCTCGGCAATTCCGCCTTCGCAGTACATTCGTCCGCTTTTTATAACCGCATGGTCGGAAAAGCCCGTCATTGAAGTTATCTTCACGCGCGTGGATGTCTGTCCTCCCGCAGTCAGATACTGCAAATTATCAATAACTACGGTTTTTTCCGAGCCTACGGGTATTTTTATACCGCTTACGCGCTCCCTTACCGTCTGCGGAAGCTGATTTATCATGTTGAGCTGTTCGCCCGACGAAACGTTTGAACCTATCGTCTTTTCTACCGAATAAATCCCGGGAAATTCTCCCGTCGAAAGCTGGTACGACTCCATATCTTTTATAAGCATACGCTGCAGCGACGCGTCCATGTAAATAGGCACGGCGCTCATCATTCCCGCTGCCATAAGAAAACCGATAAAAAGGCAGAGAACCATCCATCTGGTCTTGCACATTTTCCTGAAAAGTAATGTAAACAAGGTATGCTCCTTACTTGACGATAACCTGATCGCCCGCTTTTAGTCCGCTTTTTATTTCAACTTCCGTCGCATTGGATATGCCCGTAACAACGTCGACTTCGCGCTTTTCGCCGTCCTCGTACACCTGAACATATTCGCGGTCGCCGTCGGTCTTTACCAAGTGTTTGGGTATAACTACTGCGTTTTCCGCCGTCGCATTGACCTTTACAATGTCCGCGAGTGAGCCGAGATATGCAAATGCAGGCTTATCTCCGTCAAAATCGGCTTGGAGCGCGTTCACATTGCTGTCGCCCGCCTCGCGCGCGTCCTCTGGGCTGTACGTTATCGTTGCGTCATACGAAAGTCCGCTGATATTTACGGTCACCTTATCGCCCGATTTGAAAGTTATTGATTCGGGATATTCCGCGTCAACATAAAGGTCATCAGGGTCAACTATTCTCGCCAGAACCTTGTACGGATCCATTTCCGTGCCGGGATTAAGCTTGTACACATACGAAACCTGACCGCTTATCGGCGCGAATACCATTGAGCCGTCATATTCCGCCTGATACATATCGAGCGTGTTTTGCTCGATTTCAAGCTGTAAGCGGTCAGCCTGCGAGCCGCTTGAATTGTATCGGAGCTGCGCCGCCTGAACCTTCAGCTTCTGGATTTCAAGCTCATATTCAAGCGTACCCGTGTTCATATCGGCAATGAGGTCGCCTTCTTCAACAAAGTCGCCAGCCTTAACATAAATATTTTTCACGCGTCCTGTATAATCGGTGAAATAGCACTCTTTTTCCGTGCGTGACTTAACATACCCCGTAACCGTTACGGTGTTCTGTATTGTCTTTATTTTGGCTGTATATGTAGAATAAGCTACCTCGTCGGGCGCGATTACGGGCGGTTCGAGAAGCTCCTCCTCTGCGGGAAAGAAATAACAGCCCGACATGCCCAGTACAACGCAGGCAGCAGCTGCGGCAGCGATTTTCCTGTTCATAAAATTCTCCTATCAAAGAGCGGTTAAACGTTTTCACGGCATTGTAGCAATACCATTTTTATAATAACATTTTTTTCAGAATTTTTCAATCCCTTTTGGCAAATTTGCAAATAAAAAGACCGTTCCCTAAAGGAAACAGTCTTTTTAATCAATAGCGGTACAGATTTCTGTGGCGGATTTTAAGAATAGCTATCGGAATAACTGCAACGATCAGGAATGCTGCTGCAGCACATATCAGAGCAAGTAAAAACGGTGGAAATCCATTGTCTGAGTTATTATTTTCAACCGCCGCTTCCGTTATTTTTGTCTGCTCAGTATTTGATGTCTGAGGAGCCTGAGTTGTCGGATTCGTAACAGGTTCTTCCGGTTCACTTTCAGGAGCGCTGGTTTGGGCAGTCGATTCGGGAGTCTCGGTTTCCTCAGGAAGCTGCGATTCTGTTGCGGCAGGCGCTGCGGAAGTTGTTGTCTGCGGCTCTGTATCGGAAAGCAGACTCGCAAGTATAAAACCTGTCTGCCCGTTATACGAAACGGCAAGCCAATCGCCGCTGCTGCCCACGACGGTTACTGCGGAATTGGCATAAACAACGCCCATTTTATCATAATCCGTTCCCGGTCCGCTTCTGACATTTATTACCTGCGGAGCATACATTGTATAAGAATCAGAGGGAGTATACGACGGAACCGACTGCTGAGGCGGCTGAGTCGTTGTTTCAGCAGATGTTGAAGAAGCAGGCGGGGCTTCCGACTCCTGCGTCATTGCTGTATCTTCCTCAGGGTCTTCTTCCTCTATATCCTCTTCTTCAGAGATTTCAGGCTCGACGTCGTCAATAACAGCGTCGGGATCTGTCTGCTGTGTTGTGGGATTTGTTATCGCGCCATCCGCCGAAGTTGTTACAGCTCCTTCGCTTGTAGTGACAGGCGCAAACGGATCGCTGTTCCATGCACTAACGTCAGCCGACGCCGAAAAAGCAAATACAAGAGCAGCCGCAGAAGCAATCAGGATATTCTTAAAGCAAATCTTATTCAAAACGCATCTTCCCTTCGATTGATTATATGTTTATCGGATAAATCGCATATACCTCCGACCCATCCGAATTTATTCCGATAAATATATTATAATATATTTTTTTCGATTTGTAAAGACTTTCATTGACAAAACTTGCGGCGCGTGATATAATTTCCGAAAGAAAAGAAAGGAGCGTCATAGAATGAATAAACAGAAAACTGTCGCGGCAATCCACGATATGTCGGGTTTCGGACGATGTGCGCTTTCGGTAATTCTGCCGGTACTTTCAGCAATGGGATTACAGTGCGTCCCCGTACCGACTGCGGTAATGTCAACTCACACAGGCGGTTTTACGGGATTCGTTATGCGTGATATGACCGATTATATAAACAAGGCTCTTGAACATTATCTGAAGCTTGAACTGAAATTCGACTGCGTTTATACGGGCTTTTTAGCCTCCGAAGAACAGGCGGACAGCTGCATAGCTTTCTTCAAGGCGTTCCCGAACGCCCTAAAAGTAATCGACCCGGTAATGGGCGACAACGGATCTGCATATCAGACTTACACAAGCGGGCTTATCCGCCGTACTAAGGAGCTTATCTCCTACGCTGACGTAATAACGCCTAACATAACCGAAGCAGCGATAATCCTTGATGAACCGTATCCTGACAGAATGTCGGAAGAACAGCTCGGCGAATGGCTCAGGCGGCTGTGCGGCCGCTGCCCTGCCGTCATAATCACGGGGGTGCAGCTCACCGACGGCAGCTATGTAAACGCCTGCATGGAGAGAAAAAACGAGAAGCCCTCGCTTATCCGATGGGAACGCGTTCCCGTTTCATATCCGGGAACGGGAGACATTTTCGCAAGCGTTCTTACAGGCGGAATTTTACAGGGCAGAAATCTCGAAGAATCGATGCGGCTGGCAACGGATTTCTGTTCGGCTGCGATACGCGAAACATATAAAACAAACGAACCCGCGCGCAACGGCGTACAGTTTGAACATGTGCTTTCATATCTCTCCGAACGGGAATAAATTAAGTCCGGAAAGATTGCGGTCTTTCCGGGCTTATTGTTTTATTTTTGCGTAAGGGCGCGGATCGCTTCTTCCTTTGTCGAAGCAAAGAACACATCCTTTCCTTTGTTGCTTTCGTAAATAAAATCCTTAAGCGGTTTGCTTTTATACTGTGAAAAATCACCGTAAACAGCGATGCGCCCGCCGTAATTGATATATTTCTGCAGTATTTCCCCGGCAAGACAGGTGCTTAAAACAAAAAAATCCTCAGCGATAAGTTTTTTATCAATAACGATATTCTTTGTGTCAAGCTCATAATTCGCGTTTATAAGCAGATCAAGCGCGGTCTGGGCGTCGGTGATAACCTTGCCCTCACCGACAACCTCAGCGCATATCCGACCATTGTTTTCAATCCTAACAAGCTTCATATTTTCTCAGTACTGAACTCCGTAAGCTTCCCTGTACGCCTTCATAGCTTCCAGATATTCCTTTCCGGAAATAATGCCGTTCTCGATTGCGGCGATTATATCATTAATATTTACAATGGAATAAACCTTTACGCCAAATTCCTTATATGCCGACTGAACAGCGCTCATGTCGCTGTCAAGCGCTTTTTCCATGCGGTCTACTGTGATAACCATTCCCGTTATGTTCACATCAGCGGCGTCCTTCAGCTTAGGAAGCACCTCGCGGAGAGCCTTGCCCGATGTCATTACATCCTCAATAATAACTACCTTTTCCCCGTCGATAAGCTGTTTTCCGACAAAAACTCCGCCCTCGCCGTGATCCTTGGCTTCCTTGCGGTCGAAGCAGTAGCTTACCTCCATTCCGAACTTATCATAAAGCGCTACTGCCGCGCTTACGGAAAGCGGAATACCTTTATATGCGGGTCCGAACAGGGTTTCGACCTCGATATTGTTATCTTTTATGCACTCGGCATAGTATTTTCCGAGCATGGAAAGCTGCGCGCCGGTCTTATAATTGCCTGTGTTAATAAAATAAGGTGCTTTTCTCCCGCTTTTAAGCGTAAAATCACCGAATGTCAGCACCCCGCTGTCCGCCATAAACTTTATAAAGCTTTCTTTGTAGTTCATTTTCATATGTCCTTTCGGTTTTTATTTTATTATATCGACGAAAATCGCCTTATAACCAAAGCAGTGTATTTTGTTTCTATCGTTTTATATCGCCATACGAAATATTTCAGCTTATTCGGAAATATCCCGGACTATTCAGCAAGTCTTTGTGTTATTCTTTTATAAAAATCAAATGATGAAAAAACGCAACTTTTCTAAATTCATCAATCTGTGCAACTCTTGTTTCAAGCTGCTGCATCCTTAATTGCCATTCTTCAGAATCGTGACGTTCTTGATTTTGCTGTAAATCCCAAAAGGTACGAATCCCATAGGCATCCATTAACTTTAATTTTTTATTCCATTTTGAAATATCATCATCTTCATAATATCTAATACAGCCAAACTTTGAAGCGATGCTGTCTTTCCCATCTAATAAATCATTCGCTTTATCTATGTCGTCAAGCAATACAGCCATTTGCATTATGCGCCCAACACGATTATGCTTGACGATTGAAAGCTTTCCTCCTGTTTTCAGCAAACGGGACAGTTCGTTTATCACTTGTTCCTTATCATCAATATATTCTAAAACATTGTGACAAATAATTACATCAAATGAATTATCTTCAAAATCCGAAAGCGCCGAAACATCTCCAACGATTTGCCTGTATTTATAATCCATCCAGGCATTCGAGAGCATTTCCTCAGATGGTTCAACAGCAATTACCGAATTATCTATAGCAAAATGATTAGCTGTTATTCCTTCGCCGCTGCCAAAATCAAGAATTATTTTTTCGCTTACTTTACCTAATTGCTGCCACACAATTCTTTTGAACATTCGTTCCCATGCGGGCAATTCCGTAATTTCGTGCATCTTGTATCTTACCTCCGCAGCTTCTGATTTATGAATTTCTGCATAATTTAAGGAGTTTATACCTTTATCATAAAAATGCCCTTTAACCGAGTAACAGTTCAAAGAAAAACACTATAACATTTAAATTTTATTTTCCGTTCCTTTGTGAAAAGTTCCGCAGCAAGCATAGGAAAGGGGTACCTTTTTTCCCTAAAATCGTCTTATCCTATGACCGATGACATAGGGGAATTTTACTTGTTGGGAATGTCCAAAGCACTCAAGTAAATTTATATTTATAAATCACCTTTTGCTAATAGGTTATCTTTACCCATCCCACATACATACGGATTTGAATCATACTTATAGCAGATATCCAAAAAATCTGAACGCTGTTTCGGGTCATTCATTATTTTTACAAGCAGTTGATTTGGAATCGTTCTTGCATATGCTCCGGGTCCTGCCAGTTCAATATTTTTTACTCCAAAGCCGCGAAGCGTGCTTTCTAATTCATCCGGCATAAAAGTATATGTTATACACCACGGTTCGCCGCCCTTTTCGTATTCAGCTATTTCATTTTCTCCGCCAATAAGTCCGTCTGTCATCAGTTTTTCTATATGGCTTTTTTCAAAATGAAATGTATCTATCGCATTTTGTTTATTAGATATAAGCCACTGTATAAAAGGTTCTTCAGAGTTTTCATCAAGTATAAACTGATTTTTCTGTATTGGATTAGCAAGATACGGCAAACTGCCCAAACGGCTCGTTACACTTATTATAATTCGCTTTTTTGCAATTCGAACAAGTTCACCAATAACATCCTCTTGATTAGGATAGGTATATGAAATCGGTGAGTCAAAAGAAATAACTAAATCGAACGAATTGTCAGCATAATCGCTTAAGTTCTCCAATGCCCCCTTTACAAATGTTATTCTATCGATAACACCAGCCTGTTCGGCAAGTTCCTTTGCTTTATCTATCATTGGCTGGGAGATATCAAAATGTGTAACCCTGCAGCCGTGCTTCGCAAGAAGGATAGAAAAACGACCACAACCCGCGCCGCCGTCAAACACTGTTTCTATCCCATCTAAATTTTCAAGAAGCTTTTTCTCTATATGATTTTTCTGAATAATATCATCAATATAACTTTCCTCTCTATGACTTTCAAGTTCGCCTTTGTCATATAAATTCCACATTCGTTCAGATATTTTTCTGCTATAATCTCTGATTATATTTTAATTCATTTAATATTACTCCTATTTCAAAATACGGATTTTCTATGTATCTATCCAAATCCATACTCTCTCATCCGTTTTTTCTGCTATCACACCACCGTTTGCAAGAGCCACTGCTTGAGAAGCCGGATTGTCTGTATGAATTGTTAGCAGCGCTTTATCGATACCAAATTCGTGTGCTTTTTCCAATAATAGCCTTAACAACTCTTTGCCGTATCCATTTCCGCGATATGGGGATGCTATTCCGTATCCAATATGTCCACCTGTTTTTTTCAGTGCTTGTGTCAAGAACTTTCTAACATTGCCAAATCCTACCGGAACATCATCAACATACAGCCAATAGGTTGTAGACGGCACTTTCCAACCGTCTACTATACCCTCTTGTTCAGACTCAATTTGTTTTCCAATCAACCATTGTTTATACTCATCATATGACATTCCGTTTGCTTTGTTTTGAAGACCATTTTCTTCCCTTGGAATTGTCTGCAATAAGTTATATATTTCAATGCCGTCATCCGTTGATAGTCTTTTCAACTCTATCATTGTATCCATCTCCTATGAATTTAAATCTCTTGTATATTTGTAAATTCTCTGTCAAAAGCTCTAACCATCTCGAAATTCAGTTTATCATTACAAATATCCGATTCAAAATATTTCCCCCACGAATATCTTTCAAATATCCTTCCTTCAGTTCAATAGCCCTAAATGCGGGATAATAAAACCCTCTGAATCTGATATTTCATGTTCCGCAAAATCACTTGTTTCTGTTTGCGACATTAAAAGTGATTTTACTCGTTGGGAATATTCCAAACCCTTATACAAATTTGGAGTTTTCTACATCAAAAATCTGTCATACTAACTTTTTTGAATACTGTTTCTAATTCCTGCTTTGCTCCAGCAAATGTAGACCAAGCATCAATTTCATCATTCTTTTTCCTTGGAATAATATGAATATGAAAATGAGGAACAGACTGTCCTGCACTTTCACCACTTGCGTTCAATAAATTAACGCCTTCATAACCACACTTATCTACTAAATGATTTGATACCTTTTTCACAGTATCCATAATCATACTCAGAGTATCGGCATCACAATCGAGTATATTTTTCACATTTTTTTAGGGACGATAAGAATATGTCCGTCCACATCCTTAGCGACATCCATAAAAGCTACTGTCTAATCGTTTTCATATACTCTAATTATCGAATTACTGCTTATTATTTTACAAAAATACAATCATCCATTATCTGCCCGTATCGTTATATCGCCATAGGAAATCTGAGCACCATTTGGGCATCAAAGTGTCAAAAAACCTTATTGTCTTAAATATCCTAATCTGCTGAAAATTCAGTATTTATAAAGGTTTTCATAGTTTAATATTTTTTGATGAAACAAAATCAAACCCTATTTTTTATAGTATATCATAAATTTTTAACTTTTGCAACACCGAAAAGAAAATATTGCCAACGGTTACGTTTTGTGGTATAATTATAAAAGTCTTATTAAGCAAGTCAGCAGACGGAAAGGAAAATTTATGAGTACCTCATTTAAAGCGGCGGATATTCTTCTGCCGAAGAACGCCGATATGGAAAAATGGGCGGTCGTGGCATGCGACCAATACACGGGACAGCCCGACTACTGGAAGCGTGTAAAAAACACGATCGGCGAAACGGATTCTACGCTGAAGCTTATTCTGCCCGAAGTATATCTAGAAGAAAACGACGTTGAACAGCGAATCGACGCTATACATGCGGAAATGAAGCGCATGCTTTCCGAAAACCGTTTTACCGAATACAAGAACAGCCTTATTTACCTCGAACGCACGCAGTCCGACGGAAAAATTCGGGCAGGACTTGTCGGAATGATCGACCTTGAGGATTACGATTACCGCAAGGGCAGCGCTTCGCCCGTACGCGCGACCGAAGCGACAGTTGCGGAACGTATCCCGCCCCGCATAAAGGTGCGCAGAGGCGCTCCTCTTGAAATTCCGCACATAATGATACTCATTGATGACGAACAGAAAACTGTGATTGAACCATGCGGAGCCGTTAAGGATACCGCCCCGCCGGTTTACGACTTTACGCTTATGGAAAACGGCGGAAAAGTCAGCGGGTATATTCTCACGCAAGCGCAGTGCGAACAGGTTTTCGCGGCGCTTGACAAGCTAGGCAGTCCCGAAGCGTTTGAAAAGCGCTACAACCTCGCTGATACGCCCGTACTGCTGTACGCAATGGGCGACGGAAACCACTCGCTTGCGACCGCGAAAGAATATTACGAGGAACTGAAGAAAAATAATCCGGGAAAAGATCTTTCCGCTCACCCTGCCCGCTATGCGCTGGCGGAAATCGTGAACCTGCACAGCCCCGCGCTTGAATTTGAGGCAATACACCGCATCGTTACAGACGTCGAGCCGCAGCGGCTTATAGCGGAAATGACCGAAGCGCTCGGACTTAGCAAACAGCCTGCCGAGCAGAAATTCACTGTCGTAATAAATGGCAGCGAGGATGAGTGGTACATTCACAAACCGACCTCGCAGCTCACCGTAGGCAGTGTTCAGGAATTTCTCGACGGTTTTATTCGCCGAAACGGCTGCAAAATCGACTATATCCACGGAAAAGATGTTGTTCATAGTCTTTCAAAACAAGAACAAAGCGTCGGTATTCTTCTTCCCGATATGAAAAAATCCGAGCTTTTCCCGACTGTGATTAAAGACGGCGCTCTCCCGCGAAAAACATTTTCAATGGGACACGCTGAGGACAAACGCTTCTATGTTGAATGCCGAAAAATAACGGAGGAATAATAAATGAACGAAAATGTACAGAAGGTCATTGACCTGCGCGTTGAAAAAACGATACGCGCGCTTGAAAAAAACAATATGCAGGGCTATTACGTCAAGTCCCGCAATGAGCTTCTCACGCTTATCGACGAGCTTATCGCAGACAACAGGCTCATTACGTCGGGCGGCTCAATGACGCTCTCGGAGGTCGGAGTAATTGCACATCTGAACGAAAAATACGGAGATATTTTTGCCGACCGTTCAAAATGCGCAACGCCGGAGGAAACGGAGGAATGCTTCAGAAAAGCTTTCATCAGCGATACGTTTTTCGCAAGCAGCAACGCAATAACCGAGGATGGAGAGCTGTATAATGTAGACGGTACAGGCAACCGCGTTTCGGCGATGATCTTCGGACCGAAACAGGTCATTATCGTCGCAGGAGTGAATAAAATTGTTCACGATAAAGACGAAGCTGAACAGCGCGTTGAGAAAATCGCCGCGCCCGCAAATACTATACGGCTTTGTCAGGAAACACCCTGCGCGAAAACAGGCGAATGCGCTCACTGCCACAGCCCGCAGCGCATCTGCTGCTCCTATGTGCGTCTAGGTCAGCAGCGCAAAAAGGACCGCATAAAGGTCATTTTCATCAACGAATGTCTTGGCTTCTGATAGTATAAACAGTCGCTTTTCCGCGCTTTCCCGTGCGGCTGACCGCTCCGACATATTCCAGAATTTCCAGCATAATCGAAGGATCGGTTGCAGGCAGCAGCTTGTGAAGCTCTTTTTTGGTAAATTCCGCCGGGAGTCCGCTCGGCAATAAATCAAGGTAATCCGCCTTACTGTCAAGGCGGATTTCTTTTATGTACCGCTTAGGAATTTTCACCTTTTTCATGCCCTTATACCGTATCCGCCGCTCGTCCTTATAATAGGTTTTCTGCTCAATTTCAAGCTGGGCAACGCATATAGTAAGGTTAGGATTTGTTAAAAATGCTTTTATATGGTAAAGCTCAAGAAAAAACTTCGACAGCGATGAACTGCGGCGCATTGACGATGAAATCACCTCGCCCGTTTGTTCGTTTATGGAGTAATTATAAACAATTTTTGGATAAGGGTACACAACTGTAACATGGCAGGCACGCAGCATCTTGGACAGCTTTCTGTTAAGCTTTGAGAAAGCCGCCGTCTGTATCTCGTAAATTCCGTCCTCGCCCGCTCCGTCGGCGTAAAACGACCCTATTTTCGCTTCATGGTCAACGTCATTGCAATAGTAGCATTTCAGCGCGTTATGTATTGTTTTTTCGTTAAGCGTGCCTATTGTGCTGCATTCGCGCGCAAGCGCCCTTTCAACAGCTTCTGCGAAACGAACCGCGTCGGTTTCGTTCGATTCGGGATATGTATAGTCAAATCTCGCAAAATGTTCATGTTCAATAAAAATAGGAACGCCGAGCGAATCATTTGAACCGATTACGCCGTCTGCGGCGCTTTTTACATCGTCAAATGCATTCTCAACAGCATAGCAGCGGTCGGAAACGGCGAACATTGAAATATCGTTATGGTTATCGCCGAAGCTGACTACCTCATCTGCGCCCAGCAGCGCTTTTAACTGTAAAACCGCGTTCGCCTTGCTCGCTGAACTGCTGAAAACCTCGTACCAGTAATCATCAGTGTATATGTCGCGGTAATAAACGTGCGAAAAGCCGTTTTCGGTCGTGAAAACCTCGTCCAGCTCAACCTTATGCACGGGATTTATGAAAACTGCATAAAAAAATTCACCATCAAAAAGTCCGCTGTAACTGTCAAGCGGACGAAGCCGCTCGTCACCGTCCCTGTTTTTAAGGTAATTATTCAGATTTTTCGAGCCGTCAAGATAGCTTATCCTGATTTCTCCGTCTATTATAGAATGAATCATCGGGCGTTCCCCAAGGCGCGTTACAGACTCTGAAATCAGCTCCGCCTGCTTCTTTCCGGGGAAATTCTTCACAATAAATTCTTCTTTTCCGGGGTCATATATGAACACACCGTTCTGCAAAATCACAGGCAGACCGATTTTTACATTTTTCATCAGCTTCCCTGCAGAGCTGATACTGCGGGCAGTGCAGTATGTAAAATTCAGACCGTTTTCAATCATATCGTTGAGCATTTCCTCCGCGCGGGGCTTCATTTTCCCCGACGATGTGAGAAGTGTTCCGTCCAGATCACTGATATAAAGCTTCATCTTATATTCCTTTCCGAGTTAAACTATACAATATATTGTATCATATTTTTGAGAAAAATCAATACCTTTGGCAAAATGCACAAAAAATGACATTCTTTTTTTACATCTATTTTTCGGAAAAATGTGTTAATTTTTTGTCAAAGCACTTGATATTCATGGACAAATCTTGTATAATAATACATGGTACAAAGTATCAATTTTTTTCAGGAGGATAAATCCAATGTCAGTTAAAGTTGCAATTAACGGCTTCGGCCGTATCGGACGTCTCGCTTTCAGACAGATGTTCGGCGCTGAAGGCTACGAAGTAGTAGCTATCAACGATCTTACCAAGCCCTCTATGCTCGCTCACCTTTTAAAGTATGATACCGCACAGGGCGGCTACTGCGGAAGAATCGGCGAAAACCTTCATACTATCTCCGCTGATGATGAGGCAGGTACAATCACAGTTGACGGAAAGACCCTCAAGATCTACGCAATGGCTAAAGCTAACGAGCTTCCCTGGGGCGAAATCGGTGTTGACGTTGTTCTCGAATGCACAGGTTTCTACTGCTCTAAGGAAAAGAGCCAGGCTCACATCGACGCAGGCGCTAAGAAGGTTGTTATCTCTGCTCCCGCAGGCAACGACCTCAAGACTATCGTTTACAGCGTAAACGAAAAGACGCTTACGAAGGAAGACAACATCATTTCCGCTGCTTCCTGCACAACAAACTGCCTCGCTCCTATGGCTAAGGCTCTTAACGACTTTGCTCCTATCCAGAGCGGTATCATGAGCACTATCCATGCTTATACAGGCGACCAGATGATCCTCGACGGTCCTCACAGAAAGGGTGACCTCAGAAGAGCAAGAGCAGGTGCTGCTAATATCGTTCCTAACTCTACAGGCGCTGCTAAGGCTATTGGTCTTGTTATCCCCGAACTCAACGGCAAGCTCATCGGTTCTGCGCAGAGAGTTCCGGTTCCGACAGGTTCCACAACTATCCTTACCGCTGTTGTTAAGGGCAGCAACGTAACTAAGGAAGCTATCAATGCTGCTATGAAGGCTGCCGCTTCCGAATCCTTCGGCTACAACGAAGATCCTATCGTTTCTTCCGACGTTATCGGTATGAGATACGGTTCTCTCTTCGACGCAACTCAGACAATGGTTGCTCAGATTGCTGACGATCTTTATGAAGTTCAGGTTGTTTCTTGGTATGACAACGAAAACTCTTACACATCTCAGATGGTAAGAACTATCAAGTATTTCGCAGAACTTTAATCGCGGTTATAAAGATAAAAACGGACAGTCTTTTCTGACTGTCCGTTTTTGTTTTCATTACACATAATAAGGATTCCTATAACAATCAAACCGCCTGTAAACGGATAAAGTAACCCCATTTTCGCTGAACTCCCGCGAATGCTTTTATAACAATAAAACTATGTCAGGAATTTTTTTGAAAAGAGAAGAATGGAGCTAGTTCATTATATTAAGTCCGCACTGCATAAAATTCGCTCTTGCATAAATCTGTTTTTTGTGGTATCATTGTATTCGGGTCGTGAGTAATCCTATTTTAGAATTTCTCACAAAATCCGTTTTTTATCTTTTTTTATGTCAAACCGGACTTTATTCTATTGGAGCTATATGACGGATTTTAAAAATATCAGCATAAATATTTCTGATTAAACAGAAAGGAAACGATATACATGAAAAGATTCATTACATTTTTTCACGGCTTTTGCATGGCTTTGGCGGACAGCGTTCCCGGTGTATCAGGCGGAACAATAGCCTTCTTAATGAGCTTCTATGATGATTTTATCGGTTCTTTAAATGCGCTTATTTCCGGTTCAAAGGAAAAGCGGATAGACGCCCTTAAATATCTTATTAAACTGGGAATCGGATGGATAACAGGGTTTTGTCTTGCCGTTTTACTGCTGGCGAAAGTGTTTGAAAGCAATATTTACATTGTTTCATCCTTATTTATGGGGTTTATTGTTTTTTCAATTCCGATAGTTATATATGAAGAACGTTCATGCCTGAAAAAAGTCAGCAGAGTGATTTTTTTGATTATAGGCATAGCTGCTGTTTGCGCTGTAACATATTTCAGTTCTATAGGGACCGGAATGGGACCGGATCTGAATAATCCGAATATCCGGACTTATCTTTATGTTTTTATCTGCGGTGCAGTTGCGATCTGCGCTATGATACTTCCGGGAATTTCCGGGTCAACGCTCATGCTGATTTTCGGAATATATATCCCGATTATTAACGGAATAAAAGATATTCTGCATTTTGATTTTCACGCCTTGCCAATCATTCTGACTTTTGGCGTAGGTATAATAACAGGCGTTATTTCTGTAATTAAAATAATCGGAAACGCGCTCAACAAACACCGAGCCGCTACTGTTTACCTTATACTAGGACTTATGATTGGTTCGCTTTACGCAATTATAATGGGACCGTCAACTTTGGACACGCCTCAGCAGCCGCTTTCGGTATCCACCTTCAGCCCGATTTTCTTCCTTATCGGCGGAGCGGTCATTGCGGGAATGCAGGCGGTAAAGTTTATCGCGGAAAGGAAGCATATTAACAAAAAATTATAACAGCTTTGTTTTCACAGCATTTTTCATAAAAATGCGTTTATTGCTGTAAGGTATTAAAAGTATAAGCCGTATTCGTTTAATTGAATACGGCTTATACTATAATCATACTTTATTTTTTCAGCTAAGGTCTTCAATCCATGCGCGGATATCCTCCGCGTCGGCGTCATTCAGTCTTTTTCCGCTTATGATATTCACGCTTTTGTACATACTCTGCAAATCGCTTACGCTTTTTTCAATACCGCTTCCACCGGATGTACAGAATGTATAAACCGTTTTTCCTGACAGATTGTAGCTTTCTATGAATGTCTGTATTATGCGCGGCGCAGTCCCCCACCAGATAGGATAGCCGAGATAAATCACATCATAGCCTTCAGCCGCGGACAAATCTCCGCTTATCCCAGGTCTTGCATAATCATCATTCTGCTCCTTGTTTGCGCGGCAATTATCATCGTTATAATTCAGATCGTCAGATGAATAAGGAACCTGAGGGATTATTTCAAATAAATCAGCGCCTGTTTCATTTGCAATCAATTGGGCGATTTCAGCTGTCGTTCCTGTTGCGGAAAAGTAAAATACTGCCGTTCCGCCGTCGTCGTATGAATCCGTAGGTTCAATTTCCGCATTTTCAGACATTTCCGAAGCATTGTCTTCTTGGGTTTCAGGCTGCTGAACGGCTTCAGGCTGTGAAGTATGAGATTCCTGCACCGAATTTTCAGAGCTGCCGCACGATGAAAAGGATGCGGCAATAAAAATCGTCACGAAAACGCTGAATAATTTTTTCGTCATACGCTCACCTCACATAGAAGCCTCAATAATCTTTCTTACGTCATTCTTTGTGAGCGCCTTATAGCCTCCATCAAGAATGAGTGTGGCGTTTACAATATCGTCAATCATATCCTCGGCTGCACCAATCTCACGCAGATTCATTGCAAGACCTAGCTCTTTCATCCAATTTTCCATTGCACAAAGACCTTCGAGAGCAACATCCCTGTCGGATTTGCCGTCAGGCTTTACATTCCATACATTCAGAGCAAAGCGGACAAATTTAGAAAGACCCTCGTCCATGATATATTTGTAATAAGCAAGCGAAACGGCGGAAAGCGTCATACCATGGGTTGCATCAGTAACAGCGCCTGCTGCCTGACCCAGCATATGAACCATCCAATCGGTAGATTTGCCCTTTGCAATAAGAGTGTTTAACGCCCATGTTGCAGTCCACATGATATTGCTTCTTGCTTCATAATCCTGCGGATTTTCATTGGCAATACGGCTTGAATGAATTAGGGATTTCATCAGACCTTCGCTGATATAATCGCTTGTGTTGTCATCATCACCGGAAAAATACTGCTCGCATATATGATTGAAAATATCATAAATTCCTGCGGACATCTGATATTTAGGAAGAGTTAGAGTATATTTAGGATTAAGTATAGAAAACCTCGGCATAATTTTTTCATCGGCAAACACATGACCGATTTTAAGCTTGCTCGCATGATTTGTAATAACGGCGCCTGCATTCATCTCAGAACCTGTTCCCGCCATTGTTAGAACACAACCCACAGGAATTATTTCACAGGTCGGCTCATCAAATCTGAGATAATATTTCTTCCACGGATCTTCGCCGCAATTTACAGAAACCGAAAGCGCTTTTGAATAGTCGCATACGGAACCGCCGCCGACTGCAAGAATCAAATCAACATTTGCATTTCTCGCAATTTCGATTCCTTCGTAAAGCTTTTCAACGGTCGGATTAGGCATAACGCCGGATATTTCGGTAACTGTCTTGCCGTTTTCTTTCAGAATAGAAATAACATCGTCATAAATACCGTTTTTCTTGATAGAACCGCCGCCGTAAACAAGCACGACATTACTGCCGTACTTCGGCAGCTCTATATTCAGCGATTTCAGAGAATCATCTCCAAAGTAAAGCTTCGTTGGATTCGAGTAAGTAAAATTTCCTAACATAATAATCTTCCTTTCATTCCTTTGTCTCCATATCTTTTTCAAGCTGAAAAACGATATAATCGAGACATCTGATTTGTTTTTCTTCCATGTGGATTATATTGAGCGTAGTCTGCCTGCGTCTGCGAAGCAATCGAATCATGCCTTTGGTATCATTCGTTCTATAACACTCCATAATCTCTGCTTTTTCCCTTGTGTCGCAGCCGAAATCATCAAGGCATTTTTCAAAATTTTCAGTTTCTGTATTTGGCACCCAATCACTCCTTCCTTCAGCTATATTATAATTCATAATATAACAAAAATCCAATGCCTATTTTGTATTTTGTGAAATGCTTGAAAAGCATTCCTGCAAAAGGCATCAAAAAATAAAAACGGCAGAGCTTTTACCCTCTGCCGCCAATTCCTGTATACGAAAATAATTTTCTTCTACACACTCCCCTTGCACACACCAGTATACTATTCATTCTAAGGCATTTCTACTCGTAATACCTTTCGCACGTTTCATGTGTCCTCTATGAGCAGTTCAAAGCGTTCCTGAAGCTCAGCAAGGCATGTATTCAGCCTGCCTCTTGTAAGATCCACCTCTGCGGTGATCCTTAAGATAACGCAAGTGCCAATATTACAAGCAAAAAAGTTTGGAAATACGTTATTTACTGTGAATTTCCGCACAAATATATTTTTATTCTAAAGTCATTGAAAAAAATGTTATATTATGTTATAATTCTAAAAAAGAACATAAAGGCATAGCGTAAATATCACAGGCTGCGGCAATGAAAAATTTCTTTTTTAAGATTACAAATAAATTTTCAGCTTTAGCACTTCAAAGCAAAGCGGCGAAATATAATTTAATTCCTGACAGGTAATTTCAAGCTATATTTTTTACGCAGCAGCCTTTATACGCAATAACATCACGTTTTTAAAGCATGTTACATATTAAATTATCACGGAGATTAAATCAATGAAAAAAACTACAAAGCCACTGGCGGCTGTAACGGCCGCATTATTACTTGCAATTACAGCAAATGCAGAGACCGTTAAAGATTATTTTTGTTCTGTTCTGGAAAAGTACAGTGAAAACAATCCCGCATATAAAGCGGCAGAACTCCAATACGAAAAAAGCAGATATAGCGGCTATTCAAATCAATATAACCTGAAATCTATCGAGTCAAGCATTGAAGATAATGAAAGAGAGCTTAAATCGCTTGAATATCAGCTTTCTGAAGAGTCTGACTGCTATGAAAAAGAATCGCTTTGTGCAAATATAGAGTATCGGAAAATATATGCTTTTGAGCTGGAATTTAATAAAGCGGAGCTTGAGCTTGAAGCGGCGTTTCAAGCAATAACCGAGGAATATTCCGAAGTAAATCTGAATTTAGAGAAAAAACGGCTCGAATATGAACTCAGAAGCAAATTAAACAGCCTGACGGCATTAAAAAAGCAGCTCGCATATCTTGAATTTCAAGAAAAATACTGCACCGAAAACGTTGATATAATAAAGTCAAGCCTTAAAATCGGCTATGCTACACAGCTTGACGTCGAAAACGCAAAGGCGCAGCTTTCAGCGGCAAGCGCACAGGTTGCGGAGTGCAAAATGCAAATTGAACAGCTCAAAAACGATATTCTGCTTAATTCGGGCGAAGAAATACAGGAGTATTCTCATAATTATCTCTGCAAATGTGATATAAGCAAAAATGAATTGCTTGAGCAGTTCAATGAAGCTTCGCCGCAGGACGAAATGCTCGAAAAGCAGGCACAGGCGTACCGCGATACAGTAGACAAAATTGACGATATAAATAAGCGGCTCGGCGAATATGTGCCTAAAGAAAACGAAAGCAATACCGAATACCAGAAACGGCTTTATGAACGCGTTGGCGGCGCTCTGGCGTATTATAAAAACGAGCTTGCAACTGCGGAAAATAATATGAAAAGCTATGAAATAAATCTCAAGCTTTACGTTTCGGAACTTTTGGGGAAGAAAGACGTTTGCGCCGCGCAGATTGCGGCAGCAGAAGCGGCTTTAAAAGCGGCGGAAACAAACATGGATGTGATGAATGCGTTTTACGCCGAGGGGCGCGTCCGCCCGATTGATATGACGGAAGCGTACGTTAAGCGGGCAAAAGCGGAATACGACCTTACAGCGGCGCGGGCTTCCTTGGATAATATAATATTCACTGTGGAAAACAGCATTATAATAAATTAAGTCAATTACGGTCGAGCCGTAAAATAAATCAGCGTGAGAAAGGGCTGCATTATGAAGAACAGACAGATTTTGAGGGCATTATCATTACTGGCGGCGGTATGCATAGCCGCGGGCTGCAACCAGAGCGCTTCGGAGGAA
>Ga0129308_1000244_pt1 | contig 95377 bp, 90 predicted proteins | sample L827metagenome_FD_94440 | JGI IMG/M metagenome (GOLD analysis project Ga0129308, IMG submission 94440) | Ring-tailed lemur group fecal microbial communities from Wisconsin, USA - L827 metagenome | ecosystem: Host-associated > Mammals > Digestive system > Large intestine > Fecal | place: USA...
CAGTTAGATATGGCAGTCATAAAAAGAGATCAGCGTGTCGTCCGGCAGGGCGTTCACCATTTCCCAAACCCTGGCATTCCACTCATCTTCGGAACACTCGTTGGTCGTGACGCCCCACCAGCCCATCTCGCCGCGGGCATACCACTCGCAGTCTTGGACTACTGCATACGGCACGAATGCCCTGTTGGCACAGCGTGCGGCATACTCGTCCTCAGTACATTGGAAATCCTCGATCTCAGGTCCGACAATGGGAACGTCGAACCCCGCGGCATCCCAGATTCTGACGGCTTCCTGCGCATGATACATCGTCCGTTTCTCCTCGATGGATAGACCGGCATATCTCTTGTCATGCAGCAGCGTGTCCCACATAATCTCAGGACGTGGAATCGTGCCGCCACATTTCGCGGCAATCTCCCTGTAGCATCGGCGCCCGCGTTCTTCTCCGTTATGGCGTATCGCCTCGAAGTCGATGTCGCCTTTGCGTGCGGCATCCCAGCCCGGCTCGTTGTCGAAACAACCCGACTCACCCATGACACCGCTTGTCGCGCCCTCTTTCAGGCGGATATAGGCTCCGCTCCAACGTCCGCCCAGCACGTACCAGTCCCACTTGGAATCCGGATTGTAGGTCGAAAACTCACGCCAGATGCCGTTCTCGTCCTTGCGCCAGCGGTTGCCGTTCCAGTCTTCGCCGTAACGCTTGTAGCAGCTGTCGAAACTGCGGATACGGGACTTGTGCTCCCTCTTGTAGAAATCCAGCATCCGCTGCTTGTCGTCCTCCGACACCTCGCCGGTGCAATACTCCTCCACGGATTCGTTTTCATCGAAAGGGGCCAATTGCCCCTCGGGGTCATCGCCGATGACCATTACTGTAAAATGACTCATAATCGTTTATATTTTCATTTGATTATTCCGGGTGGTTTTCTGCCGGAACATTTCCCGTTCTCTCTCCGGCAGCATCTCGCATATCAGGTCGTCAGTGAGCAGTTCCGTCAGTTCGCACAGCCTGCTCATCTGACGCTTCGGGGAGACCCGGTCCGGGAACGTGCGGAATTTCCCCAGCTCGTAACTGTGCCAACAATTCGCACCGGCTGGTTTGTGCCATACAGCGCAGTGCAGTGTTGCGGAATCACGTTGCCCGTGAAGGTCGGCACGGTGCAACCGTAACCGTTCGTGCGTTCGACGATCTCCTCCTGCCAGTTGATTTTGACCTGAACAGTCATCTCGTCCTCCACGAGCGTGATTGTCTTGGAGAGTCTTTTTTCTCCGAGTACCGCGAAATCGTGCCTGTCGAAACGGAATCCGTTCCGGCACATCGCATTGATGGTATCGATCTGTTTATCCGTTATTTTTGCCATACTTCGGCTCCTGTTTATAAAAGCATAGGGGCATTCCGCCCCCATAGTTGTTATTAGTTCGTATTATTTTGCATGGATTTCTCCAAAACTCTATCCGGCATAGATGTACCTGAGTTTGGGTACTCCGTTCTGGAATATGGTGAAAGCATCGTCTTCCACCTGCACGTCCTTTGCCTTGGGCCACCACAGCCACGACAGTTTCCCGTCTGCTTTGAGGAACGCCACGGCATCGCTCTGTACCTTGCCGACCTCACGCACACCGAGGTCTTTTCCGCCCTCGAACAACTGGACGCAACGCCACTTCGATCCGAGCGTCATTCTCCGTTTTACATCCGCTAATGTTCTCATACTCATTATAATTTCATTATTACATATAGATTCTGCATTTATGGCTGCAACCTCATGCTGTGCCCGGCATCCGGTTTCCCCTTGCCATATCATTCCTGCAACGGTGCCACCCGCCATGCGAGTAGGTCGTTACATACTCCCGCTCGGGCATGTTGTGCCGGTAGCGGCAAACCCTTACCGAAGGAACCCTGCCGAGAGCCCCCGCAAGGGCGATCTCGTCGAGCGTCGTTCTGGCAGCCTTGAAAGTCGGGTACTGTCCCAGACTGCGAGAACAGTCCATACTGAATACTTCAATCATATCGTTTTTCTTCTTTTTGTTAGATTTTACTTGTCGTTTTACTCCCCGTCCAGTCCCCGCCTTGCATGGGAATAACAGCGGGGCGCGGCCTTGTGCTGTGAAGCACGGTTTGAAGGCGGCCCTGCCGCACCGCGCCAGCCGTGTTATCTGTCAGGTGGGAACGGCGTCTCACGACGCAAGAAGTAGGTTGGGAAGTGAAATTTGAAAAGTGCGGGCTGTCCAGGGTGCAATCCTGGCATAGTGTATATCAAAGCCCGTGGTACTTGTGTGTGCTGCCGCAATCCTTTACCGGGCGGATACGGCAATGCCATATATGCGTGTGCATACCGGTGGCAGGCATAAAAAGCGAGCTGAAGATCATGCCATACTCTTTCGCCCGCCGGGGATGTCGGCGCCCATGACGCGTTCACAGATAATTCATGGACAGGTTGGCGATATGGGTACGCTCGAAACCGTGCTTCTGCGGCTTGCGTGGCTGGCGTTCCTGCTGCATGAGTTGGAAAATCCCTGCTTTCGGAACCCGTTCTCGGTTCGGTGAAGGATTCTTGTCTTTGCGTTTGGGCGCGAAAAACCGCTGCCAGACCTCCGCCCACTTCTCCCACGTTACGGGTGATACCCGACTCCCTTCCACGAGCAGGACGATGCCCCGTTTCATTTCCGAGCCGATGATTTTTCCCAGTAGCACGGAGTTCTCCCGCCACGGGAACACTTTCGCCTCCCCGATGGAGACGGACACGAAGCAGCGTTTGGTTTCCCGGTCTATCTCCGGCTCCCTCGCGCCGTAAACACGACAGTAATTGCCGATAACTTGCTGTACATTCATGATTTTCTGATATTTGGAATGAAAAACTGCCCGGGGAATGGTTCACGTCAGGGCGTACTGCTCCCGTGATTTCGCCGGGAATTTTTTCCCGCCTGACGTTTTCACGTACCCGCGCGAGAAAAAAAAGGACATGAAGGCATGAAAAACAACAGACCGCACTCCCACGAGGGGAATGCGGTCTGTTATTTCGTCGGGGTACGACGGAATCACATGGCGGGGACGGGTGCGGCGACCATCGCCACCGCTGCACCACCGCCGACGGGTACAGGTACCGCCGTTTTGCGGCGGCTCGCCGTCCTTGTTTCGGTTGCCGTTTTCGTTTCGGCAAGCGTTTCGGGGTCGGCGTCCAGTGTTTGCGCCTTGTTGATAATCAGGCGTAAATACTTGCATTGTGCCAAAATCGCTTTGGCGTGCTGGTAGATTGCCGCCTTGAGATTTTCCTTTTTGCACGTTGTAATCGTGTGATAATCACGCACTTTAAGCGCCGTTTGGCTCAAAGGAATTTCAGATACAAGGGCGTTCGATATTTTGCCCTCCGAATTGGTGCGGTAAATCGTATTGCCGCTTAAAAACTGGTTGAAAAGTTTGCGCTGCTTGATTTTCGTGTCCGCAAAGTCCTTTTCAAGTTCGTTGCAAACGAAATACTCAGCAACACAGTATTTTAACAGGTTCTGGACGATTGCCAGAGGTTCCGTTTTTTCGATACTGCAAACCTCTATATAACGGACGTTTGCCGTTACTTCGCCCGTTTTGACGTTGGTGGACGTGCTTTGTTTTGCCAAAACGATAACGTTCGGTGAACATACTAAATTGCTGATAGTTACACCTTTTGCCACATTGATTGCTAACTGTTTCATAACTCGTTGATTTTTTAATTGTTAATAACTTATTTTGTTCGTTAAGGGGTGTATTTCTCCCTTTAACGGTTTCACTCGTTTTTTTGGGTTTTTGTCAATCATGGAAACATAGGGACGGTAACGGGGTGTATCAGATACTACCCGAACGGAATTATAAACCCCGTTGCAACGTTACGTGTGTGTTCACCCTTTTACGGGTGATTAATCCAATCCTTTTCAAAGAACTCTGTTTGAAACGTTTTTGTTCTGTATATTTTTTCGTTTCATTTTCCCCGTACTTGGTTGCCGTTTGTTTGGCTTTCGAGTACACTGCATTATAAAACCGTTTTTCCAATCTCCAAAATTTTCGGCAAAAAAAATTTTGTGTCGCTCTTAAAAACTCGATTTTCCGAATATGGTACGCCCGCGCGCGAGGCGGGTTCATAAATGATTGATTTATAGTGGTTTATAAAAATATGAAAAAAATTTTTCTTTTGCAAAAATCGGAAAAAGCCCGTTTCAACGAATATAACAAAGTGAAAGTTTCAATAAATAACTGTTTTATAATGTTTTACATCATAATATAATAGTGTAAAAGTGCATTTTACGGAAAAACATATTTTTTTGCTTTCAATTTGTAAGTATAGACACGACAAAACACCGTTTTAGGTTTACTTTTGTACAAAGTAAACATTATAATATATTGATATTCAATGGCGTGATAAAATTAAAAAGATTGGGGAGGGTGTCCTTGCCGGTGCGGATTCGGTCTCTCTCCTCGGGCCGTTTTTCCAAGTCCGACTTTTGAAAACGGCTCAGAATGTCCTTCCGGCGTTGAAACTGTAAGCGGAAGGCGAAATATATATGGATTTACAGGTCTGTCTTGTCGGCTATTCTCTTGTCCTGCCTGCGTCTGACGGTTTTCGGATATATACAGACTTTCCACCGTTTTTCCCCGACCACTATTTTCGAGGGGCGCTTTCATGCGGGCGTTTATATACAGATTTCCGGTACGGTTCCACAATCCGGAAAGCAATGCGATCTCAGATGACTGTTTTTGCGGTGCGCAGCTGTGTATCAGGACATAGTGTAATGAGGTCAGATTATGCCGATGATACATAAATCTGTATTTTAGCATACTATCCGATATACAGGCTATTTACACATAGGCAATATCTGACTTATTTGCACGGTTCTTGCTTATTTATATTAAAAACCGGAGTTTTGGTTGCCGCATGCCCGGTTCTTTGCTGAATAATATATATATTTGTGGAATCATCCCGTTTATATACATACTATCTATATGAGGAGCGGGAAACCCGATATGGAATCGAAAATAGAGAAACAGACAGAATCCTGTAAGGCAGATACACCTTTGCACGATAAGATCCGGAAGGGCGGAGCCATTGTAAACCGCATGACATCGGAGATCGGTGTCGTGGGCAATATTGCAGACGGTTGTGCGGCCGTACCGGTGCGGCGTACCGCAGAGGGGACGTTGTGCGATGAAGAGGTGGTGATGCTTCTGAAAGACTGCCGGCCGGCCGTATCGGCAGAGAAGAGAGCGCTACAACGCCTGTTGAACGAGCACCGCCTGCTGTGGGACATGCGCCGTTGCCGTCTGCGGAGGAATGACTATGTGCCGCAGGAGGGTGCGCGCGTGCAGCTCAGCACGCTTGGCGAGGAGGTCGTCATCGGCGTTTTCAGGAAGATAGACGCCGAGGGGCGCGTGGTCATGTACTGCATGATCCGCCCCGGGGAACGCCCCTTGTATTCGGCACATGAGGTGGTCGGTGCCGCCTCCGACATTCAGATTCAGCCTGTCGGCTCCACGGCCCGCATGAAACTGGACCGGGCGCTTGCCGCCGAGGGGGTCGTTTGGAACGGACATCTGCGCAGCGTGGAGATAGCGGGGAGCCGTCTGCTGCGGGAACAGGTATACTACTACCTGAACGAGTTCTTCGAGATCTGCGAAGTCCGGGATGCCTACAAGCCCAGAGACCGAAAGCGTATGGCGGCGGGGAATTATTTCGCCACGCGCGAGGCGGCAGAGAGCATGCAGGAATGCCTCGCGTCGATCTTACGCATGCGGCACAAGACGGCAGCAGAAATCCGGGACATCGGCAAAAGCGGTATGGACAGAGGTCGTAAAAGGAAATAATGAGGCTTCTTTTTTAATTTCTGGGAAGAAAGGTGTTTGTGGTGTGGCTGTTTCGAGCAACATGAGTGTTAGCCTTCCCAGATAAACGAAAACTTCGACGGACGGCGCATGCCGTCCGCTATGCTTGTTTCTTTTTTGGTATCTTTTTTCTTTGCTTCAAAGAAAAAAGTACATAACAGTTCTGTTTTATGATCTTTATACTATAGTTCTTATATTACTTGTATTTTTGTACAAGCCTGTGGACAGGCTGTTTGTACATCCGTACACGTTTTCTGCACAATTGTACGCGGCAAGGTGTATTTCACAGTCGAAACTTACTGAAAAGCGGTGAACGGGCTTGCCTGAGAGTGATCAATCAACTTTACCAGAATATGCAGCTTTCAAATTTGCTTATTACTGCGAAATAAAAAGCCACTGAGTAGTCAGTGGCTTTTCTTATCCTGTCTCGGGTGGTTACCGCCCCTCCTTCAACCTGCGAATCTCGTCATCGGTTACGGACATCACCTGCAGTCCCCGTTTTTCGAACATTTCGTCGCAGAACGCATGCAACCTTACGAAATCGTTCGTGCCCGAAACGATCCCGACCAGTTTGCGATATGCCGCCATGTCCCAGACATAGTCGTACCTGCTGTCGACGGGGACTCTTTCCAGCAGCCCCATGCGGCTTGTCTTGCTCACGCAACGCTCGAATATACGCCGCCCCATACCTGTTGCCTCCAAATGTTTTTTCAGTCCGTAGACAGTGACATAACCCCGATTCCTGCGTTCGGCAAGATCGGCCATATACGCCATGAAGACGGCTTCATACATGCCGAATCCCATGGTAAGGCCCTTGTAGACCTGATAGAAGTAAGCCTGTTCCTTTTTCATTTTTTCTCCTCCTTTGCATTTTCTTGTTTGACATCCTCCGTCTCTTCCCGTATCGCCTCGTTGAGATAGCAATGCCGGATTTTCCGGTTGATCATCGGTTTGTAGACGGTGTACCCCAGTTTCTTGGCATAGCGGCCCACGGTTACCCGGTTCGCCACCTTGCCCGTGTTCTCGACAAGATGCGCTGCCATCTCGTCGAAAGTCATCCTTTTCTTCAATTTCATACTGTCTCTATCAAATGGTTCTTTGGAAAAGGTTAGCGCCACCTGATACGAATTGTTTGCAACCAGTATGAATTAAGACAGAGTCGGAAGGCAAACGGTCTGCGAGGAACTAACGGGTTGATACTATAATGCATTTGCCCTCCGGCTCCTTTCTTATTCCGCCACCAGACGGACAATCTCATCGATGAGCGCTGCGTTCCTTTCGTCCAGCCATTCCCGGGCGACGTTCCATGAGAGCGAGTGTCCGAACTTGAAGTTCTCTCTGGTGATGGTGTGGTACGAAAGCCTGCCTTCTGTCGGTTTCAGACCGGCGTCATGCAGCTCGCACAGCCCGTTCCGGAAAAAGATGCAATACCCGTCCACTTGCCGGGCCTGAACCATCGGCACCGCGTACGGGAGACGCCCCAGCACCAGTCCCACGCCCCACAGTGTGAGCGAGAGTCTTTCCTTGTAACCGGCTTTCAGAATGCGCAGGATATCCTCGGGCGTACCGAGGCACGGCGTGCGGCATTGTGCCCTGCATGCGGCGCACCGGCACTCCACCGCCTTGCGCCCTGTCCTCCGGATGATGCGTTGTAAAGCTGTCTCCATACTCAACGGTATTCAGGGTGTCTCTTCCTCCACAACTCGATGATACATTCGCGTCCGACCGGAGTCCAGCGTTTTCGGGAACCGAAGGTGAAGACCTCGCCCCGGTCGTTCTCCCACGTATAAGGGACATCGCATTGCCAGGAGCGGTAGGCGGCCAGCACGACCCACTGCTGCTTGCTGTACATGCAGACACCCTCCTCCTGAAGAAAGCGGTGCAGGTCGCGCGGCGTGGTGTTGAGTTCGTCGGCGATGCGCGTGCTCTTGAACCATTCTCGATTTTCAACAAACTCGTCATAAAAGGCGGCTTTGGGGGCAAATTCCCGCACCACGCCGCGCAGTTCGTCGATCTGTGAAAGGGCGCCGTCCATGTCTGTCGGAACCGGACGGGTCAGGCACGGCAGCTCGGCATGCACGGCTTCGCCACGCGATGCTTTACGGCGGGCGCGTCCGGTCGCCAATATTCCGATTCTTTCCTCGCACCACTCCGCCAATCCCGTGTCGGGTGCAATCCAACGAGCCAGCGGCACGAGCAGCGGCGACTCTATCCACGTGGCACCGTTGCCCCGTCCCCTCGTGGTGAAAAGCTGGAACTCGTAACGGTCCGTCTGTCCGGTGCGTGCCAGCTCGCGCCGCAGGTGGTCGGTGGCGGCTATGCGGAGCCACTCGGACGGAATCTTGCCGTAATGCATCGTGATCTGCGTGGCATTGACCATCAGTTTGTCACCGATACGGCGGAATGTCACGGGAAAATCCTCCGCGAAATGACAGACGCTGTCCACCGAGCGCTGCGAATGCAGGTTGCCGGCCTCCAGTTCGAACAGCTGGTTGCCCCAAGCCTCCAGGTCATCGAACAGATCGCGGGGTAAAATACTCTCCTTCCGTACAGCCTGCAGGAGCCGTCTCATATCGGAGGGACGGAATACCCACAGCTCACGTCCGCCCTTGCGCAGCGGCATACGGATGGCTGACGGACATATCTCCGCAATGCCGCCTTTCTTGACCAGTTCATCCCGTTTGAGGATGCCGCACACGTCGTCCGCCGAGATGTGCAGCATCCCGTCATGGTTCCGCGCCACACGGATGGTCGTGTCACGGAACGGTACATTTCTGTTTTCCTTCATATTCATCTCTTTTTTATTCATTATCGTTTTTCTTCTTCTCACGCGCCTCCCGTTTGTGCGCCATCTGCCGTACCGAATAGTAAGTACGTTTCTCCCCGCACAGTGCGTCGTACTCCTGCAACTGCAGGTTGTCGAGATCGTCCAGCCCCACCTCGACATTCGGGTGCAGGTGCCGGAAATACAGCCCGCCGCTGCAGACATACTTGCCCGTACAGCAGAATGAGATTGCCTGTAAGTTACCTTTCGTCAGTTCCGCCGCGCTATGGAGCGAGCGAATGACAGCGACGAGGACCTGTGCCCCGTTGAAGACGAGTACCGTCTTCGGCCGCTTAAAATTGCTTCGTCTCATAATTCTTAAAAATTTCAGTTAATTCCTCGCGCGTAAATCTAAGACCGGCAGCTTTTGCCAGCCACGTGTCCGAAACAGATAGACCGTCGATCAGCATCTCCGAGAGGCGTTCGAGCATGTAGGCGCCGAAAGCGGGGTCGATGTAGACGACGAACAGCAGAGCCAGACATTCATCAATTAACAGGTGCCCCGACGCTTCATCGCGGACGACAAGGTCTTCCGTGTCTATTCCGTATATTCCGGAGAGTGCCGCGATCCAATGGTGGAAAGCGGCACGGAACTCCCGGACATTGTGCCGCCGCCCGTCACCCCGGCTGAGGATGAAATGCGTGGCATCGAAATAGTACGGTCCGCCTCCGTCCTGCGATGTTCCGAAAAGCAGGTCGGGAAATTCCTTGTACCGGACCAGCCGGCAAGGAATCGAAACGTTTTTCATTTTCTGTTCTCTTCCATATTGCAAGTTGTTAAAAATTGAATGCAAAGATATATATTACGGTTATAAAGATAGTAATAAAGTGGCATATATTTTCAGATTTAGACTAAATTATTTGCATTGATTATTAGTGGATTAGCGCACGAAAAGGAGGTAAAATCTGTATATCTGAATGCAACTTTTCCGTCTGAATTTCAAACCCTAAAATCCGCCTGCCCCATATATATTTTTTATGGCAAAACCTTCGTCGGGGAATGCCGCTACTCTTTAGGTAAAAGTAATGGCAAATGACGACATCCGACAATTCATTCAACGGCTTTCTTCTGGAAAGTATCTTCCGGACCTCGAAGAAGACCATACAGGAATATGTCCGCGAGATCGAGCGCGACAACCGCTACCGCTCTTCGCGGCAGGACGTGATGCTCGGATGTATCCTCGATGACCGGTCGCGGCTCATCGACCTGTACGAGGCCTGCATCCAGCAGGACGCGCATATCCGTGCCGTCATCGAGACCCTCGAAAGCCAGATTCTCGGAGACCGCTACATGCTGGCCCGAGTGAACGAAAAGGGCAAGTACATCAAGGATGTGGCCGAGACCCAGAAGATTCAGGGCTCGCAGTTCGACAAGATCATCAAGGGCATCGTGGAGTCCAAGCTCTACGGGTACACGCTACTGGAAATCATGCCAGACATAGACCCGAAAACGGGCAAGCTCGCCGAGGTGAACAGCATCGAGCGCCGCAACGTGCTGGCAGACCAGCGCATCGTTCTCAAACGCCAGGGCATTTGGGAACCGCACTGGGATTTGCGCCACGCTGTCTACGAAAGGAATTATATTCTTGTCAATTCCGGGGATCTGGGACTCTTCTCGGCTACGACACCGCTCATTCTGGCAAAGAAATTCACGGTCGCCAACTACGTGAACTTCAGCCACACATACGGGCAGCCCATCATTCACGGCAAGACCGTCTCGGAGAGCAACGCCGACCGCAAACGGCTGGCGAACGAAATCGCCAACGCCGCGCAGAACAAGGTGGTCGTGACGGGCATCGAGGACGAGGTGGATATCAAGACCTTCACGATGTCCAACTCGGAAAAGATTTATACCGGGCTCATCGACTTCGTGAACAAGGAGGTCTCGAATCTCGTGCTGGGAAGCGAGTCGATGGCCGGCGGCATGCAGTCCTACGTGGGCTCCACCAAGGCGCATCAGGACATCTTCCGCGACCGCATCGAGGTTTACCGCCGCTACATCGAGAACGTGATGAACGAGCAGGTGCTTCCCCGGCTGGTAGCCATGGGCTATGTCCCCTCCGGACTTGAGTTCCGGTACTCCAACCGTATCGAGATGAGCAACGAGGACCGCATCAAGCTCTACTCGCTCATTACGGACAAATACGAGGTGGCGGCCGACGAGATCGAGAAGGAGTTCGGCATCAACGTCGGCAGGCAGCTCAATGTCATACCGGAGGGTGTTTACGGCGGTTCAGGGAGCGTGTCGGTCGGTGGTAGCGGCAACGACCGGCACATCATGTCCGACGAGGAGTATTACCGGCGTTACGGGCATCCGAGAGGTGTGAAGGTCGCAAATTTTCTGCGGGGAGCGAAGTGACAGCCCGGCTTCCGCTCCCGGACATCATGGCAGACGGGGCTGAAAAGAGTGATACGCAGAAGCAGTACGAGGTGATTCGGGAGGCGTTCCGCCGGCTGATTTTCAATTGGGAAAATGCTGCCGAACGCCGGGACATCATCGGGGATATCATCACTCTGAGGGCTTCGTTTCTCATAGACAGGGCCTTGACCGGATTGCGGCTGGACTTCGACCGTGCACTGGATATTCTGCGCGGTCATAACGAGTTCACTACGGAGAGAGAACGTCAGCAGCGGGACATCCTCGTCGCCGCCATCGACAACCTCGTGGATTTCGCCGCCGCCGAAGAATACGCCCTGCTGGAAGAGTTGCCCGATGAGCCGCACGCGGAGGATATTGCCGCGTATGAATCCCTGTGCGAACGCTACAACCTGACTTACGCCGCCGAAGAAAACGGTCAGGTGCTGTTCGCGGCATCGGTGGCGGCGTGGTGGCTGACCATAGACGCCGAAACCGTCGTGACCTATATGACGCAGGGCGATGAACGCGTCCGGGCGTGGCACCTGTCGCTCGAAGGGCTGTCGTACCGCAAGTCGGAGTTCCCGCCGGAGCTGATTCCGCCCATCGAGTGGGGCTGCCGCTGTTTCCTTGTTGCAGACGGATTTGCTTCGGTACGGTCGTCATTAACCCGCAAGCAATGTATCGGGAAGGTCGATCCGGTCTTTTGTGAAAGTCTGGCAACGGGCGGCAGGATCTTCTCTCCGGCGCATGCCTATTTTTCCCGTCCGCTGCCGGAAGATGTACAACAGATTGTAAAACGTATAAAGGAGAAGTTCGGTTATGCCCAAGATAACGCTCGATGAATTCTGTGCCCATTGGGTGAGCGGGAAATGGACGACCGCAATGGCCAGCCGGCTGGAGAACAACGCCTTCGACTTCGCTACCGTTGCCGGGGAGTACGCCAAGCAGCAGTTTCAGGCGTCCTTTTCTTCCGGCGGTTTCTGCGGCGGAGAAAAATGGGCGCCGCGCACCTCCCGCTGGGGCAGGAAGTTCACGCACCCGGTGATGAACGACACGGGTGCGCTGGCCGCCGGCATAAAGGGGGAAGCCAAGCGGGTCGATATCGTCGGGCGTCGGAGCAACAATACCCGTATCTTCCGTAAAGGCGCATATTACTGGATATACACGACAGAGCAGAGCGTGCCGCAAAAAGGCAAACGCGGCAGGAAGACGGACCGTTACAAGAACTATGCGGCGGTACATAATACAGACCCGAAATTCGGTCTTTACACCGTAAACCAGTATTCGTCGCGGCGGCCCGTTCATCGGCAGTTCATCGGTTTCTCCCCGAAGATAGAGGACCATATCGCCTCGCATTTTGTCGATATGATATTTGAAGGATTCCCCAAATGATCAAGGACAAATACCCGCCCAAGGAGGATGCCGTACCGGAGCATACACCGGCATTTCCTGCGGAGACCCAACCCGAAGAGGTTGCGGAGAACCCCTTCGTGAACATGTATCAAGCGGTAAGACGGGCTATCCTGACCATCCGGGAGAATCCGGACGATCCGTCGTCCCCCGCGTTCTTCAGGAGCATTGCCATAGACAACGGGCAGTTCGCCCGCATTGTCCGTAACGAGAACACGGAGTACGAGACAGCCTTTCCCGCCGTGTTCATCCACTTCGTCAATGTCCGCTACCTCGTGCAGCAACAGCGTATCGGCGAAGGACGTGCTACAATGCGTGTAAGGTTCATTCTCGACACGCTCAACAACTCCGACCCGGAACGTGAGTGTGACCCGTTCATCGTCTTCCAGCGCCTGAACACCGCCATACAGGATGCCAAGGACCGGGAGCCGGCGCTGGGCGAGCGGTGCAACCTCACTTATTTCGATATGCCGCAGACGACCAACATGCTGCAAGCCTACTGGATAGACTACGAGGTATGGTTCCGCGAGACATCGGCATGGAAATACCGGAACTGGGTGGAGCGCTACCTCGTGATGCCGCCCTTCACGCAGCATGCCGACGCGCCGAAGCATGATACGGCGGGGCACGGACACCATCATGCCCCGACATACGACGCGGCGACCGGGTTCAGACCGTCGGTGGAGGTGGATGAACCTGAAAACGGCGGGGATGATACCGGGGCAGGAGACGAGGAATAGAGGAGCAGTCCGAAAAAATCACGGATACGGTAAACCTTTGGAACGGAAGTCTCCTACGCTATGTATAAGACATAAAATCAATGAAGAGATGAAGGATTCAGGAACAGGAAACACCGCGCTGGTGAAGGTATTCGAATACGGGAATACCCCCGTAAACTTCCGCATGGAGGATGGTGTCGTGATGGTGAATGCCACGGCGATGGCCCGGCATTTCGGGAAGAGACCGGTGGATTATTTGCGGCTGCCCTCCACCGTGGAGCTGCTCGGAGCAATTGTGAGAAAATCCCACATTTGTGAGCAGAAGCTGGTTATGACGGCAAAAGGCAGTCCGGAATATGGCGGAGGGACCTGGATGCACGAGGATGTCGCCATAGACTTCGCCCAGTGGTTGAGTGTCGATTTCCGCCTGTGGGTGAACGACCGCATCAGGGAACTGCTGCGGTACGGCGTGAGCGTGACACCCGAAGTCATGGAACATGCCGCCGACGACCCGCGGTTCGTTCTGGGTGTCGTGGACCGGCTGCGTGAGGGTTACGCGGAAGGCATCCGGCTGCGGGAAGAGAACGACCGCCTGCTCGACACGTTGGAGGTACAGGCCCACAAGGTGGAGTTCTACGACAACGTGCACCGCTGCCGCCGGGAGCGGGAGAACAGGCGCATCTACCGTATCTCCCAGATTGCCGCGGAACTCGGCATGACGGGTGCCGAACTCAACAGCATACTGGAAGAGAAAGGCGTGCAGCGCAGGTGCGGACACATCTGGGTTCCCACACGGGCATACGACGGCAAGGGCTACACTTGCAAGAGGACATTCCGCAACGGCTTCGACGAAGACGGGGAGCAGGTCTTCTGCACCTTCACCGTATGGACATCCAAAGGACGGGAGCTCATCCTGAGCCTGTTCGAATGACGGGGAGGCGGCAGGATAGAAAATCTATCACGACGGGAGGCGGATACCTCCCGTTCTTTGTTTTCAACCTTTTGCTTTTTCTTCCGCTACTCTTATTCAAAAAGTTATTCGACATGGACATAAATACGCTTCAATATGTCGTCGGTGAGGCAAAGACGGGAGAACCTGCCGTCATCCGCTTCTTCGGACGCGTGACGGAGGAGAGCACGACCCGTTTCAATGAGGAGTTCGACTTTCTGGAAAATGTCATCCGTCCTTCGTGTATCCGCGTGCTCATCAACTCCGAGGGCGGCAGCGTGCTCTACGGCATGTCCACCTATTCGACCATTGCGGGTGCCAAGGTCGATACGGAGTGCATCATCGAGGGTGTCGCGGCGTCGATGGCTTCGATCATCTGGGCGGCCGGGCGCCGCTCGCTCATGCGCGACTACGCCATCCTGATGATCCACAACCCGATGTTGCCGGGCGAGGACCCGGAAGACGGGGCTTCCGATATGGTACAGGCATTCACCCGACAGATAGAGACCATTTACCGCAAGCGCTTCGGGCTCAAAGCCGAGCATATCCGTGCCATCATGGACGGGGAGGCCGGCAAGGACGGGACCTATTTCGATGCCCAGGCGGCCGTCCGGGCAGGGATCATCCCGGCGGAGAACGTTATCCACACCTCGAAGCAGCTGCGCGAGAAGGTTCGGGACGAGGTCGCCTCGATGACCGACACTGCCGCCATTCAGGAGCTGATGAGCAGGGTCTCGGCGGAAAATAAACTTTTTGAAATGACAGAGGCTACTCTTAATCAAACGGAAAACGATATGGCAAACGAAAACAAGACACAAGGTTTCGAGTACGGCGCGATCGCCGCCTCGCTCGGCATGAAGGATAAGGAAGTCAAGGACGTCATGGCCCGCATCTCGGAACTGGCGGCTCTGGAACCCAAGTATAAGGAGCTGGAGAAATCGCTCAGCGACGCCCAGACGGTCATCGCCGGCAAGGAGGCCGCGATACAGAACCTCCAGAAAGACCTTTCGGCAGCCACGGCACAGCTTTCCGTTTACCGGAAGAGGGAGCAGGAGGAACAGACCTCCCGCATCGAGACGCTCGTCGAGAATGCCATCACCGAAGGCAAGATCGACCGTGAGTCGAAAGCCCAGTGGGTCGAGATGGCGACCTCGAACTTCTCGCTTGCCGAAAGCACGCTCTCCTCCATTCCTGCGCGGGAGAAGATCTCGCAGGCCATCGCCTCCGACACGAAAAACGTGCAGGCGGCAGCCGAGACGGCCAAGACTGCCGAGCAGCTGATGGCCGAGAAGGTTACGGAGGTCGTGGGCAAGAACTTCGAGTTCCGCAAGCTCGGATAGCATATCCTTCCGGGGACATCCCGAATCCTGTAAACTGACATGCCGGAGACCGTGTGTCTCGTGCGGAAGACAGTCCGCCCGTCGGCTGAGATTCATTGCAAAACAAGTAAACTCATTCGACAATGGCAGATACTGTAAACTTTCTTCAGAACGGTTATTCCGGCGAGGTGCTGGAAGACCTTCTGACCTATACCGTTCAGGGCAACGACACGGTGCGCGAGGGTCTTATCCACATCAAGACGGGTATCCAGCACCGCTACACGCTTCCGGCCATCAAGCTGGGGAACGTCATTCAGGACAACGTTCCGACCCCGCAGCCTATCCACGGCGCCAAGGGGGACGAAGGGTTCAACGAGTACCAGCTCACGGAGCGTTACCTCGAACCCTCGGACTTCATGATTTACGTGGAGTTCAACCCCCGCGACTACGAGAAATACTGGAAGTTCGCGCAGCCCGAGGGCAACCTCGTATTCCGCGAGCTCGACCCGAAGATTCAGGCCACGATGCTGCGCCTGCTGATCGAGAAGAAGAACGAGTATATCGGCAACGCCATCTGGACGGCGGCGAAGGGCGGCGAGACGGTGGCCAAGATTACGGAACCCACAGGTTGCACGAAGATCGGCGCCAACCGCGAGAAGTATTTCGACGGCGTGATCAAGCGCATCATCGATAACGTGAACGCCACGGACACAGAGACCATCGCCGGCGGTCAGTGCGTGGTCTCGGGCACCACCGAACTGACGGACGGAGCAGCGGTCGAGGCGGCACTCTACGCCATGTGGAAGAAGTGCCCCAAGCAGATCCGCAAGAAGAGCTCGCTGGCCTTCATCGTCGGCTGGGACGCGTGGGACGCCTACGACCAGTACATCTCCGACAAGCAGGTCAAGTATTCGGAGAACACCGAGGTGAACAAGTACCGCTTTAAGGGTAAGCGCATAATTCCCATTGTCGGCATTCCCGAGCACACGATGGTGCTGGGCGAGTTCTCCACGGGCATGGATTCGAACCTTTGGATGGGCGTGGATTATGCCAATGACACGGATGTCCTGAAAATCGACCGTCTGCAGGCCAACTCCGAGCTCTTCTTTTTCCAAATGCGTATGAAGATGGACGTGAACATCGTCCGCCCGGGAGAGATCGTCGTGCATACCGCCTACAAGAAAACCGTATAACCCGATATTTCCACCTTTCATCTGATTTGAATGTCTCACCCGGGGAGCGGAGTCGAAACCCCGCTCCCCAAATTTTTTCCGACAACGATGGCAAAGAAAATCAATACGGAGGAGAGACCTCTGACAGAAACCGATGATACCCTGCGAGATGAAGCAACCGCTGCGGTCGATATACCCGATGAAACCGGCACCGTACACTCCGAAGCGGTGGCGAATCGGTCCGGGACGAAGCCCCCGGCAAAGCCGGAGAAGCCGGCGGAAGAGAATCGTGCGGGAGCGCAGACGCCGGACGCCCATGTGCTCGACCTGCTGAAAAAGTTCCCGTCCTATCCCTCGCTGTACATCGACGCGCATGGCGGAACTTTCTCTCCGGACACGCCGGACGCCATTCGGGGCGAGGCGGTGCTGTATGAAAATCCCTTTTACAACGAACTTAAAAACAAATCATAGCCTATGGCACTCGGAAATGTATTTATCAGGGACGTGGACGGCAATATCCCGTACGACACCGGCTCCTCCAACGAGAAGGTGACGGGACTGCTGTTCGACGTGTCGTTGCAGCCGGAACTCTTTACCGAGGGTTACGGCAAGACGAACGAATCGAAACTCAGGCTGGGAGATGTGTGTTATATCACCTCTTTCAAGTCCGCCGTCAGCGACTTCGGCATCATCGAGCGTGTGGAGGCGACCGAGGAGGAAGAGGCGACCGTGAACTTCCTGCACGGCATCCCGGCTTACCATATCCGCGAGTTCTTCCGCATGTCGGGTAATGTGAACGGCACGGGGAAACTCTACGTGATGTTTGCCGACTGTTCCGCCACGTGGAATGCGATCGAAGTGATGCAGAGGGCCGCCGGAGGCATGATCTCGCAACTCGGTATCTGGACCGAGCAGCCGCTGTGGAAAGCGGGCGGTGCGGCGGAGAAGTACGGTCTGAATCTCGTAAAAGGACTGAACGATGTCGCCGTTTCTCTGGCGGAACAGAACCAGCCCTTGTCGCTCGTCCTCTCGGCCAATCCCTCCAATACGGGAGCGGACACGACCGAGGGCCGGCAGATCGACCTGAACCGCATTCCCTCGTGCATCTGCGAGGCAAGCCGTATCAGCTGCATCTTCGGGCAGGCACACCATGAGACCGTCTCGCTCATGCAGATGCGCAACCGCAACCACACACCCGTGGGATTCCTCGGAGCCGTGATGGGAGCCCTTGCCAAAGCCAGCGTGCACGAGTCCATCGCGTGGGTGAAACAGTTCAACCTCTTCACGGACCATTTTCAGGAGATTGAACTTGGCTTCGGAGATATCAATCTCGACGAGGCGGAGGAGAATTTCCTCAGCCTGAACCGTTACGAGTCGTTATCCCCGTCACTGCTCGACGAGCTGGACGACAAGGGCTACATTTTCCCCATCAAGTATGCCGGGCGAGAGAACGGCATCTACATCTCGAAGGATCAAACCTGCTCGACGGGAGACTACCGTACCATCGCCCGAAACCGGACGATTAACAAAAGTCGGCGTGCCGTGCGCGAAGCCCTGCTGCCGTATGTCAACTCGCCGCTGATGGTCAACCCCTCGACGGGATTCCTCGCACCGTCGAAAATCACCTCTTTCAAAACGCTCGTGGGCGATATTCTCGCCAAGATGCAGGCGGCACAGGAGATTTCCGGATATGCCGTGACTATCGATGCCAACCAGAACGTGCTGGTGGACGACACGCTCCGCATCTCCTATGTCATCGTGCCGGTCGGTGTCGCCGTGAAGATCTACGTCGAGGAGGGGCTTTCGCTAACCGCTAAATAATCCGAAATATGGCAGTAATCAATAATGTGGCATACTCGTGGTCGATGATCACCCTCGCTTCGACCGCTCTTGGCATCGACGAGGGCTCGACTACGCTCGAAGGCGTGTCGGCTATCAAGTGGTCGAAAAAACGCAAGGTGGAGTCCAACTACGGCATGGGAGGCAAGCCTGTTTCCCGAGGGTTCGGGAACATCACCTACTCGGCATCGATTACGATGGACTACGCCACGCAGCAACTGCTGCGCTCGGTATACGGCTCGCTGCTCGAAATCGGGGAGTTCGACCTGATCATCTCCTTCGCCAACCCCATGGCTTCGGACGACTGGACAACCACCACCGTGACCCTCAAGGGCTGCATTTTTACGGAGGATTGCCTTGAAAGTCAGCAAGATGACACGAATATCACCCACGAATTCGACCTCAATCCGTTCGATATACAAATCGGAAGTTCAGACAGTATTTAGGCCGCATGGACGTAACTTTTGAGGGGAAATCCTCGACCGGGAAAAACGAATGGCTCACGCCGCCACATATCCTGAGGCGGCTGGGGTCGTTCGATCTGGACCCCTGCGCTCCCGTGAAACGTCCGTGGGATACAGCGGCGCATCATTATACCATCGAAGACGACGGTCTCCGGCAACCGTGGTTCGGGCGTGTGTTCTGCAATCCGCCGTACGACACGGCACTCATCGTGCAGTTCATCAAGCGCTGCGTGGAGCATAGAAATGCTATCGCACTGACCTTTGCCCGTACGGATACACGTCTGTTCCACGAACTGATATTTCCCAATGCCGATTCGATGCTTTTCATCAAAGGGAGGTTGAGCTTCTACCATGTGACGGGGCTGCAAGGCGGCACTGCCGGTGCCCCCTCCTGCCTGATCGCATTCGACAAAGAAAATACCGCAGTGCTTGAACGCTGCGGTATAGAAGGTAAGTTGGTAAAATTATGATGGTATGCAGGTTGTGTCGCTTATTGTCAAGGGATATGCCTGCATATTCTTTATGCTATCTCAATGTACTTTGCTCCGTCAAATGAGCCGTGCTCGTTGCTGAAAACATATCCCAACTGGTTGCTGATGCATTGTGTATTCCCGATGACCTTATCGATGTTTCTGTGTGAATGGCCATATATCCAGTATTCGATAGGACTTGCAGCGATATAATCTCCCAACTCAACTGTAAAAGCACCATTCAAGTCACTGCCTTTGAACTCGGGAGACATCAACTCGAATGATGGCACATGATGAGTCGCTACAATAATGTGTTTCGCCTTACTGTTGCTTACTGCCTCTCTCAAAAAGTTGAAACAACGATAATGCTCATCATTGAATCTGTTAAAGTCTAACGGCTCTACACCATATCGTATCCTGCGGAAGTCGCTTATAACGGCTTCCGTTCTGAAAGCATCCTGCAATGGGATATGTGCCCAAAGGGTTGTGGCAATAAGCTCAATGTCATCGCCCAACGGAATCACCGCATTATAATGGCAGGTCACATTCTCACGAATATTCAATGACCAGCCGTTGTAGAGTTTATCCAGGTCGAACAACTTGTAGAACTCGTGATTGCCGGGGATGACGACTACCTGCCTATAGTTCTCGGACGCCCAGTCCCAGAACGGATGCTTGGAGTAGTTGTCATCACCGATATAGCCTATGTCGCCGGCCAATACAAGTATATCGCCGGCCACTTCCAATGGATTCATTTTCAGATAACTGCTATTCTCCGAGAACTCGAGGTGCAGATCCGATGCGTATTGTATTCTCATTCTAAACTAAAACTTTTTTTCAGCTGCTCGACAAGCTGTTCTCCCGAGATGTTTTTCAATCCTGCGGCCTTGAAGAAATCGGCATTGGGCAACTCATGCCTGACGGATTCCACAAACGCGGCGACATCTTCCCGCAACGCTTGAGGCAACCGGTAGGTTTCGGCCGGAGCCAGCATTGCGGTCAGGCGGAATACGTCTTTCTTATGTTTGAGGATGTGCCTGCCATCAACCGGTTCGCCTCCGTTTTTTCTTTCGGTCATCTCCAGAAACGCCTTGCATTTCAGGCAAATCAGGCTTTCTATATTTGCGATCCGCACTCCGTCCTCATTGTCCGCGGAACTGTGCCGGATCGTGAAATGATAATAATCGTCATTCATCAAAATGGCCGACAGGCTCGACAGGTCGTCATCTACAGGTATAGGTACTATATGGGCATCTGCGGGAAAATTTATCAAGCCCCTGTTGCGTGAGAACAATTCCACCTGATAAGGGAAGTCCCCGTTTTGTGGCTCCTTGAACCTGTAATACTCATGCCTGTGCTCAGCTTCATTGCCCGTACCGACGTTTCGTGTCCCATATTCCGCTGCCCGTACGAAATCCCAGAACCTCGCAACAAAATCGGAGGACAAGGCTTCGACAATCAATATGATGTCTATATCCTTTGTCGCTCTGGGTCTTTGCGCGTAATTCAGTTCATGCACCTCACAAGCGGTTCCGCCTATAATGACATATTTGTCCTCAAAGTCGGCGAAGAACTCTTTGAATTTCTCTATTCCGTGTACCATGTCATACTATCAATCATCGATTCGAGCTCTATCTGTATCCTCTCGTCTTCATTATCCTTCAGAGTCAGGAACAGAGATATCCTGTCCACGACGCCATCGTTGGAAATATGTTCGGGAGCGTATTTCCATATCTCGATGCGATTCGCACCGAACTCCTTGTCCGTCGGAACCGCCAAATCCTTGAACCGTTCTTTGGAAACGGCATAAGTCCCGGTCTCTTCCCCGTTGATCTGTGTATATCTCGACAATGCGTTTATTCCGGAAACCATGGCGTCATCAAGCAGCGCATCGGTAAACACGGTGCGGTCAACCGGATTTACGAGATACGATTTTACGGCCTCCCACAGTGCCTTACGCCCATGGTTGAACGAGACGCGCTTTGTCTTGTCCCCGGTCAAGGTAATGAAACCCTGATCTTTCAACCAGCGGAAAGCCCGGTTGGCGTTAGGATAGGATACATTGAACAATTCCGCTATTTCCCGGGCGGTTTTTCCTGCAAGCGGCTTGACCTGCAGATGGTACAGTACCATGCATTGAGCGATTGCCGGAATCGTGTCGTTGTGTGCGGGAGTCCCTTTGAACGGCCTTAGATCAAGAAGCATGTCCGGGATGAACATTTGCTTTTGGGGAATGATGTAGTTCACCCGCTGTATGATCAACCGTTGCAGGTTATACGAGGCGACCGTCTCGAAAGCAAAGACGACTGTCCTGCCCGTCTTGTTTGCGACAAGTTCCTTTTGTTTTCTAAGCTGCGCAGGGGCAAAATGCATTTCACCGGCATTGTACAGCAAGACAACATCTTTCCCCAACAATTGCAGTGTATATAGTTTATAGGCACTTGTTATATATATAGGCAGGCATGACACGACACTTTCATCCAATGCCTTGACAATCACCTTTTCACCCAATAAATTGTCGATGTATCGGGTAAGCTCGCATATATAGTCATTCATATTGCACATTATCATTTTAGTTTGATAATATGCAAATTTAATGATAATATGTGGATTCGCAAAAAAAATGTGCGTGTTTTTTACGGCAGATAAATTATTGGCTTTTTCCAACCTTCTGTGAATACGTCTCCTACTCTTTCCATGAATCAAAACACATATCGATATGGACGAAAAGATGCTCACACTCAAGCAGGAGTCTGAAATCAAGGAGAAGGCTCTCAAACTGAAAGAGGAAAAGAAGCTGCGCAAAATCTACCCGATGGCAGTCTTCGGGGAGACGGACTGCGGCGAGAAGGAGGTCTATGTGGCCTATATGGCTGAACCGACTTTCCCGCAGTTCTCGAAGTTCATGGCCGCGTCGAAGAAAGACGAGGTGACAGCCATGCGTACGCTTGCCCGCGACTGTTTCGTGGACGGGGACAAGGAACTCGTGGATAACGAGTCGCTGTTCCTTTTCGGGTTGATGGGACAGCTTTCGGAACTCATCACTACCCGGCAGAGCGTACTGGTAAACTTATAGACCGGTGGCGCGTCACGGATGAGCAGCGTATCCGCCAGCGAATGGTCTACGTGCGCCATTACTTTCCCGGCGTGAACCTGGACACTGTCACGGACGAGGAGTTCGCCATGTTGTCCGAGGAAGCGTTGTGGCTGCACGAACAGATGCTCGTCAGCCGTATGCCGATACCGGTCGCCCTGCCGGAGATGACTCCCCGATAACCGCCGTAAGCCCCTGTGACTTACGGCGGCTGTTTTTTAATCTCCGCCCTCTTTGCGACACTAATCTTTTATAGCGAACAGCAGAAACAATGGCTCAGGAACAGAACTATCAGGTCAATTATACCATCAATGTCGATGCCTCGCAGGGCACCAAGCAGGTCATAGCCTTCGGCGAGGCTGTGGGCAAACTGGTGCAGGCCAAAGCCTCGCTCACGCCGGCTGTGACGAACATCAAGAACATGATGGACGAGATCGACCGCGTGTTCCGTACCAAGAACGGCAAGAAACGCAGTTTCGACTACCGCCTGACCATCGATACGAAAAACAGCGAGCAGAAGCTGGAACGCGTCAAGAGCCTTCTTACCGAGATTTCCACGCTTTCCAAGGGTATCAGCCTTACCATCAATGCCGGACCGGCTCTCGACACGAAGCGGATCAAGGCCAATGCCAAAAGCCTTTATGAAAAGAAGGCTGCCGAGATGCGCAAGGCGGAGGTCGAGCGGAATGCCGCCTCGTCCGTCACGACGATGGCCGATGCCCAGAAACGCATTACCAAGGCCATCGGTAAAATCAACTCGGCTCTGGTTTCCGTCTCGCAAGGGCGGGAACTCAATATCAGGACCGATGTGGCTGAACGTCGTCTGCAAAAGATCCTCTCCCTGCTCGGGCAACTCAAAAGCGCATCCTCTTTCAGTCTGAACATACGCGGCGGTCTTCCTGCGGGCATCTTAGGCGGGACGACCGGTGCGTCGTTCTCATATATGCCGGATGTTCCCGTTCCGTTCGCCCCGCAGCCGTTCGTCATGCCCGAGAAGTCCCGGCAGAAGTTGATGGAGCGGCTCTATACCGACCAGCAGATGCACCGGCAGCGCATGGCGCAGGAGGAGGAACGCTATGCGCTGCAGCAACGGCGGAACAGCCTTCGCAAGGCGGAGCAGGAAGAGGAACGGGGACGTCGCAATGCCGCCCGCGAGGCGGAGCGCCTGCGACGGCAGGCGGAAGCAGCCCGACGCAAAGAAGCTGCGGCGGCACGACAGGCCGAAGAGAGACGCTACAAAGCGGAGATTGCCGAGCAGCAGCGTGCCGAGCGAGCCGCCCGGCAGCGTGAACGGCGCACGGCCATGCAGTCCGTGCGATTGATGCAGCGTGAACAGACCGCTGCCGGGACGCTTTACCGCAGTAAACGCCGTGCAGCCATCAACCGTATCCAGTATTCGAAAGCCCCGTCGCTCAGGAATCTTCCTTTCGCCTCGATGCTCAACGCCTACATGGGCTACAGTCTCGTGCGTTCGGAGCTGACGAAAGCCATCGACTACTCCAATATTATGGAGTCGGCACACTCCATCCTGCGGGTGGCGGATGCCGACCTGAAAACGTTCGAGACACGCTTCGACGAGATGGCGCGTCATGTCCGCAAGATCGGTATCGACACGAAGTTCACGGCAGTTGAGATTGCCGGAGCGGTGAAGTACCTCTCGATGGCGGGCATGAATATCGAGACCATCCACAAGTCCATACGACCGATTACGAACCTGGCGCTCATAGGCGACAATGACGTGTCGTACATCGCCGACCTCGCCACCAATATCATGGCCGGCTACGACATCAACAACGAGAGCATGGACAGCGTGGCGGACATCATTGCCTCCACCATCTCGCGCTCGAACGTCAATATCGTCGAGGTTGCCGAATCCTACAAGATGGCTGCCGGCTACCTGCGTATGGCGGGTGTCGACTTCACGGAGGCGACCGCCGCCATCGGCCTGCTGGGCAACATGGGTCTGAAAGGGACGCTGGCCGGCACATCGCTGCGTGCCATGGCCACACGCTTCGCCAAGCCGACCAAGGAGTCCCAGAAAGTCCTCGACCGTCTGGGTGTGAAGTTCACCGAGCAGCGCAACATAGAAGGCGTCATGGTCGAGAAGCTGCGGCCCATCGCCGACATCTTCGAGGAACTGAACCGCAAAGGGGCCTCTATGGCAGATATGCAGGCCATTTTCGGCAAGATCGGCGGCAATGCAGCCATGATGCTCGTGCGCAACTACGACCAGCTGCGCTCCCTGACGACCCATAACCGGGGTTCGCAGGGTATCTCCTCGGAGTTGGCACTTGTCAAGCAGAACACGACCAAGGGATTGTGGGCGCAGGTCACCTCCCAGCTTACGGAGAGTTTCATGCAGGCGTATGAAATCATGGAACCTTCCATACGGAGTGTCCTGCGCTCGCTGCTGGAAAGGTTCAAGGCCCCGGAGTTCACGCGGGGGCTGGTGGCGATCGGGAATGCCCTGCTCGATGTCTTCACGGTCATCGGCAATATCGGCGCGTGGGTCACGCGCAACTTCCACTGGATAGAGCCGATGCTCTTTACCGGGGTGGTGGCAGCCAAACTGTTCAAGGTCGCTGGAGCCCTGACCAACATCGGTATCGCCGTCGGGTTCATCGGCAAGCAGTCCGCAGCCTTGACATCCGTCGAGGCAATACAGGGATTGATCGGCATAGGCGGTACGAGCAGGCTCTCCTTCGCGCAGAAACGTGCCATCGTCTCGACGATGCAGGCGGCGGGTGTCACAGGCCGCGGGGCTATGATGCAGGCCCTGCTGGCCGGCGGCGGGACTATTGGTGCGAAGAACGTTCTGCAGTCGCTCTTCGCCACGCAGGTGGCGACCGGCAGCGGACTGACCGGTGCCGCCGCCTCGCTCAGTGCCATCAGCTCGGGGGCTGTGGCCGCCACGGCGGGACTTTCGGCATTGGTCGGAGTGTTGGGCTGGGTGGCTTACAAGACTTGGAAGGTCAAGGAAGCGAAGGATGCCGTGCAGGAAGAGATCGGGCAGAACCGCAAATACCGCTATCCCTCCATCGAAGCGTTGTATTCCTCCCTGAGCGAGACCTACGACATGGCCATGAAAACCAAACGGGCTGTGGAAGAGGTCGTCGCGGGAAAAAGCATCGAGGAGGCGTCGGGTCAGAAGATCGGAGCATTCACCGGTAATTGGTGGACGGCATTTTTGGCCGAAGGAGGTGCAGCCATGTCCAGTTCCCGTTCAGGGGTCTACCACAGCCCCGGGTATTCCTATGACGATGCGCGTCAGGCGGACATCCGGGAAGCTCTTGTCACGCTGGCCAAACGGGACAGCCAGACCCGCATCAACGCTGCCTACGCCGAGTTCGGGAAGCTGGGTACCGTGCTGGAACTGAATGCTTTCCTGAAAACGATAAAGGAACGCTACGGACAACAGGACAAGGAACTGGACAAGAGCCTGTGGCGCGTAGTGGACGGGAAGATCATCTACAATACGGATTTGGGAGACAAACCTGAAGCGGTCGCGGCACAGACGTACGACTACGCCCGTTACATGAACGAGACGACCGTCCCTGAGATTATCCGCGCGGCGACACTTTACAGGGATGCTATCTCCAGCCCGTCCAAAGCGCAGGAGTTGATGCGCAAGGGTGGCTTCGATTTTGAGCAGCTCGCTGGGTGGGGATTCTCGCAGGACAAGGACGGGCACTGGGTGCAGCGTGTATTGGGCAAGGACGCCACCGATGCGCAGCGTGTGGACAACATCGCGGACCGCAAGCTGGCCCACAACTCCTTAGTCAAATTCTTCTCCTCGCTGCGGCAGACATTCGGAGGCTCGGCAGAGGCCGCGGAGAACATTCTCCGGGTGGCGGGGTTCTCCCCGGAGCAGTACAGCAACGAGCCGGACTCGAACGATACGCGCCCCTTTGCCACGAATCCCATCACCAACAATCATCTGCCGGACGATGGCGGAGCCGGCGGCAACTACTCCGGGACGGGACGGCTCTCGTCGGCGGCACCCAAGCAGGTCATCGTCAATATCGACAGCCTGCTGAGCGTGAAGACCATCGACCTGCTGAAAACAGAGGCGGGACAACGGGAGGAGATACAGAACCTGAAACAACAACTCGCCGAGGCGCTGATCGATGTCGTGCATGACTTCGATGCCTCGTGGAATGCTTAAACGCTTATGTCACGATTACTTAAAATAGCGGCTTCGACCCTTCTGAGCGGAGGGGTCCTGAATGCCGGCAGCATGTTCAGCTATATCAGCAACGCCACGCGGCTGGCGTTGGGCATGGGACTTGCCGAGCTTGAAGACGGGCAGGTGCACTATTTCTCCAAGCACCACGACCTGCTGAAACGGGCTGTCATACAGGTCGCCTCGCAGACGGCATACGGTCTGCTGCGCTCCTATCCCCGCTACCTGAAATACTGGGAGCAGCGCGTGAGGGACAAATATCTGGAAACGCAGTCGCAGTCCAGCCTTGCCAACAAGACGGGACAATACTACAAGCTCATCAGCGAGCAGAAGGCTGTCGCTCAGAAGAAGAACTATACGGACACCATCGTCGGAAGGACTGTCGCCGACTATCTGGAACTCTCCATTTCCAAGGAGGGACAATACTACGACAACAAGGAGTGCAAGGTAGAGCCCAACAGCAAGTACGGTCTCGTGACGTTCGTCGATCTGGGGCCGCAGGTGCAGGTCAGTAGCCGCAACAACATTCTGCTGACGCAGGTGCAGGGGCGGGACTATACCCGCAAGGAGTACATCTCCGGCGGGGATCTGGAAATAACCGTCAACGGTAAAATCACCTCCAAATATCCCGATGTGTACCCCGAAGCCGAGGTGTCGAAGTTCATCAAGCTCGTGCAGTACAAGGGTGTCGTGGATTGCGACAATACCGTGCTGCGCCAGTTCAACATCACACAACTCATTATCCAGAGTTATACATTCCAGCCTACGGACTGCCGCAATGTGCAGCCCTATACGCTCACGTGCGTGGCCGTGGAGCCCTCGGAGGCTGTGGAACTGATATCCGCCGGCCAGGAGGTGGTCGATACAGCTATCAAGCACACGAACAAATGGATCAAGTGGGTGAAGTTCGGCACGGAGGTCATCGACCCCGCCTCGCTCTTAAAATTCACGTGGCTATGATGGATGTATTATGTTGCCGGATTACCATTGGAGACGCTGATCCGGCGAATCCGATGAAGATCACGGACGGCGTGGAGATCACGGAGGTGCACACCCTCGAAATCAACGAGAGCTACAAGAAACTTATCGGCACGGCGAAGGTGACCTTCCCGAAAGGTACGGTGTGCCGTTCCACCATCATCGGTACTGTGACGCTCGAAGGCAAGGACGCCTCGCGCCTGACGACGGAGATCATGCAGGACGGCGTCATCATCGAGAAGCGCACCACGCAGCGGCTGGTCGATGAGACGACCTTCAAGGTCGGGCAGCGCATCAACATCAAACTCGGATACAACGGCGTGATGAAAAACATGTTCGACGGCTATATCACCGGCTACAACTCCGACAGCATGCTGGAAATAGAGTGCGAGAACATGGCCTACAAACTTAAACTTAAAACGGCGCCGCATTTCGAGACGCCGGCAAAGGGTACTACCGTGAACGAGGTGCTGGAAGGGAAATACGACATATTGAAGGATACGGGATTCAAAATACACTCCGACACCAAAAAATGCGAGATACATATCGGCAAGGTCAAGGTGACGGACAATTTCACCGTGGCGGACATCCTCTCCGAATGGTCGAAATACAAGGTCTACTGCTTCCTGAAATACGATGCCGAGGACGAGGGTGCGATGCCGTCGATTGCCGTCGGCCGCCCCTATTCGTCGAGCAAGGCGCAGCCGGTCTTTCCCGAGGACGAATCGACGGGGCCGTTCAAAATCCGTTTCAACGAGCATGTGGCGCAGAGCGACCTGAAAGTCGTGAAGACCGACCCAAAATTCCTTGCCGTAACGGGCAAAGCCCTCGGAACCGACGAGAAGTTCTTCGAGGTCACCATACGCCTCAATCCCGAATACGACCCGACGGTTGCCGGCAGCAGGCAGTACCAGACGGTGAACGCCACGCAGATCTCCAAAAAGACACACAAAGTGACGGGCAATACGACGGCAACGGGCGCCGCGACGAAGACCAAAGTGGATCTTTCGACCTATACCATCGTACCGTACGTGTCGCCGCACATCGGCATCACCTCCGACCAGCTCGTGGAGGAGACGACGGAGTATTTCCGCAACTACAATCTGAACGGCATCACGGGCAGTGTCACTGTTTTCGGGGATTTCGGGCTGATGCCGGCCGTGCAGGTGGAACTCGTGGACAACCGGAATCCCTCGAAGAACGGCGTCTATCTCGTGGAAGAGGTGACGACCACGTTCGGCATCGGGGGATACAGGCAGAAATTGAGCATCCCGTACAAAATAAAGTCCTCCAAGGATTAGTCCCAGTCATTGAAATCGTCGGGGTCCGCTTCCACACAGGGCAATTCCGGGTAAGGGGTCTCCTGTCCGTGACAATGGCATCCGCACTCCCCGTCTTCCTCCCGGCAGCGGCACCTTCCCTCCTGACAATTACAGCCATGCGCTTCATTGTCGGGGTTTACATCATTATTATCAGTCATCGTTTTCATTTGCAGATTCATAAACGGCTGCAAAAATAAACAAAATTGTCCGGACAAATGGAGAATCAGGGAATTTCAGGTTTTTTAAGAAGCCGATTGCGTCTATTCCTTTCGACGCCTTTATTTTTTCTCTGTGGCCTTGCGCAGCAGAACGTATTCTCCGGAAGCGGCGGCGTTGAGCCGCAGGATGGAGTCATTCCCGATCTCGCAGGTACGAATTTCCGGGAGGATTTTTTGCAACAGCCTTTCCACATCCATGTTGTCGCAAGCCATCTCCGTCCAGCAAAGACCGCTTATCGTGAGCGAATCGCCCTTTATCGTGTAACGTCCGCCCATTCCATTGCAGTTCGTCTTGATACTGACGGTACTGTCTTCATTGAACGTGATATACTGCCGCACATCAGGGGCTATCTCCGACGGGCGGGCATACAGGGAGTCGTTCAGCACGACATTCCTTATATACCATTGTCCGGTGATTGCCATCTCCGGGATAACGGCGGCCGTATCTGCCGCGGAACCGTCTGCGGGTTTTGTTCCCCGCCCATTGCAGGCGGCAAGCGTCATTGCCGCAACTGCCGCCATAATAAACAGGCTTCTCATATAATATTTCTTTTTTATTCTGCCGGTATCTGCAAAGGTAGCGTATTTCGCGCAAAAACTCATGCAAGGGTTTACAAATAACATATAATTAACATGAAACGCGGCTGCGTGTTTCATTCATCACAGAAATTCTGACCGGGAATTAGACCATAAACCGACGTGCGGTCCTATTCTTTTGCAAAACAATCATATGTCATCAGATAAATCCAACCAGCTGCTTATCCGCGAGGCTATCCGTAAGATCGCCCTCGGCCGCAGCATGGAGCGCATCGAAATGGCTCCGGGCGGCATGTCGGGCATCGGTACTGCCCGCATGATTCACGGCTATGTCGCCAAGATCCATGACGACCCCTCGGACGGGGAGTTTGCGGAGTACGGCGGCACCGTCGATGTGGGGGAATACCCCGACGAGACCGCCTCGGCGGAGCCTGTCATCCACAAGGGCGTATTGCTCGCGGCTGCGACGAACAACGAAGGCGGTTTCCTGATCGTTCCCACGTTGTTTTCCGACGTGACCATCTTCATGGACGCCGCCACCCGTTACGCTTATGTGGTGAACTTCTCCCATGTGGACATCATCCGGCTCAATGCCCATACGGAAACCACCATCGGTGTTACCGAGACCGAAGAGCTGGATGCGGAATCCGACACTTCCCCGGATTATGACGAGTTGGAGCCTACGGGCAATGCGACCTCCACCCGGTATACGGCGACAGCCGTTACCACCTCCGTCAGGAATGACAAGGACAAGGAGGCGACGACGGTCGTCGAGGCGGAGAACATCACCCATACCGTGGACAAGTCGGAAGTCAGGCAGACGGCGAACAAGGTGGTGCAGAAAGTGAACTCCACGACCGTTGCCGTTGCCGACGGCAAGGTGACGCTCGGCGACGAAAACGCCACCGAGCCGCTTGTGCTGGGAAATGAACTGGCGCAACTGATGCTCGACTTCCTGACCGAGTGCAGCAAGATCATGACGCCGACGCTGATGGGGACGATGTCGCCCATCAATATCCCGAATTTCACGTCGCTGACTTCCCGCATTCAGAAATTCCTCTCCAAGACCAGCTATACGAAATGATACAACTCCATCCCGACATCGGACAACTGGACCGGTCGAGCCTGTGCTACTCGATCTATTCGCAGTTGTATCACAACTTCTTCAATGCCCAGCAGAAGAAGGATGACAATCACCCGTACGGCATTGAGGAGGGCGACGAGACGAGCGTACGCCTGAAGAATACCGCCTACGGCTTCGCTTCGGCCATTGCCGGAGCCGTAACGGGTGAAGGCGGCAGCGGCGAAGGCGGTTTGCTGCTGGACTACCTCAAGAAATCCGGTGGGGACATGACGGGCATGCTGCGTGCCGCCTACGGCTTCGAGGCGGGTGTCGGAAACACCCGTATTTTGGAAACCTATTCGACAGAGAACCCGGATTCGGAAGGTGTCGTCTCTGCCGTAGAGCATGGCATCCGCATTACCGGCAACCTGCGCCTCGGCGGCGACAGCCTCTATCTCGGCGGCCGGCAGGTGCTGAAATACGATGCGGAGCGTGCCACCGCCACGCTCGACGCTTCGCATCTCGATATGGCTGCCGGAACGGTCTCCTGTTCCGGCGAGTGGCTATTCGGGGAGCGGGAAAGCGGGGTCTTCATCTCTTCCACGCTGTTGCAGGTCGCGGGGCATGACGTGTATCATCGGGGCAATGCGAACCTTGCCACGGTAGACTGGACGATGCACGACGGTTCGGTGCAGGGCGACCTCGCCGTAACCGGGGAGGTCCTGCTCGGCGGAGCGTTGTCCGCGTTGCACGGCGTACGGTTAGGCGACGGCGGGAAAGCGCTGCTGACCTTTTCCGGCGAGGATGCCGCCTTGGGCGGGAACCTCTCTTTCGGCGAGGGCTTTGGCATACGCATCGGCGGCAAGGATGTCCTTGTCCGTGCCGACAAGAATCAAATCCGGCTGGGCAGCATCGGCGGCGATTTGCTCTTAGGCAGTGACGACACCCCCAGAATCCGGCTTTTCTCGGGCCTCTCAGATATCGACGGGGACTGCCTGCTCGTCTCACCCTACGGACACGCCTGTTTCCCCGGTTCGCTGACCGTACGGCACGACTACGGTGCCGACCTGCTCTCGACCTACCGGACGGATGCTGTGGACGAAGGAATCATCCTCCACAAACGGCTGCGTATGGGCGGCGCCGACGGATTCCTCATTACGGGGGACCGGGAGACCTTATCCCTGACCTCGGACGTGGAGTACGTCGAAGAGGGCGTGCGGACACTTGTCCCGCATGCGACCGCTATCGGGCATCGTCCCTCTACAAGCCGTTACGCCCCACAGAACCGCAAATCCGAATCATCCGTCCTCACCACCGATGCGGATTTCGTGACGGTCGGCGTGCCGTTGGAGGCCGCCGGGCATGTCGGCATCGACGGCTCCGCAACCCGTTTGGCGGACAGTGTGCTATACTTTACCGAGGAGCTGCGCCTGCAAGCCATCGTTGGAGGGATCAAACACTACGGAGACAGCCTTTTTACGGGCTCGCTCTCCTCGGAGTTTTTCTCCTCGGGCTTTGCCGGCAGCGGCTGGGCCATCCGGCAGAACCGCACGACAGGAAATGTTACCGCCACCTTCGACGAGGTGGTGGCCCGCAGCAAGTTTCGCGCCTACGAGTTCGAGGTGAAGAAAATCTCCGCCGCCAACGGCTCGCTTTGGGTGAGCGACAGCTGTTCGGGCGACACCGTAGAAAAGTTGTAAGAGATGTCCGTATTCCGCTATTCGAAATATAAGATCCGCATCGACCCCGACTCGGACAAGACACAGGGCTTGCAGACCGGGGATATCGTCCGCAGGCAGTATACCGGGCGCGACCGTGCCGTCTATTCCCTTATGGCCGTACTGGAAGCGGGCGTAGAGATGGTCGGCGACAAGGGGGCTCCCTACTTCATCGGGGCACTGCTGGACGGCGACGAGCCGCAGAACGGCGAGCTGCTGGATTTCGTGCGTGTCACCAGCCTGTTCGACAGCTCCCGCAGCGGGGCGTTGTACCTGACGGCCTCGGACGACGAGGCCCCCTATATGGACGTCATCGACGGCATGGCAAGGGAACGCTCGCTCTGCTATCCCGGAATGGCGGGAGGCATCATGGACGTTCCCGACAAGAGTAAGTACACCGTATCCGGCGATTGTCTTGCAGCGGAGTATAATGCGGCGGATACCGGGGCTTCGCGCATCGCGCGGCTGACGCGTACAGCGCAACCCTCCGACGGTACGCCTTGGGGCTTGAAACAGACGCTCGAAGAGAGTGTCGGACACCCCGAGCGGCTGCTCGTTTCATTCAAGATACGGGCTTCGAAAGAACATCCGGGCGTTCCCCTCTCATTCGGCTACACGAACGGAGAGAAGTTCGACGCCGAGGATACGGTCGCCGTATCGGGTCTGTGGGAGTACAAGCTGTGGGTACTGACCGTAGAGTACCCGAAACAATATGTCCGTAGCTTTCGGATGGACCTCTCCGGGCTGCTGACGGCGGAGGGCGACTGGTGCGAAGTTGCCGACCTGAACATCGTCCGCCTCTCGTCCCTTACCGCCTGTGCGGAAGCGACGAAAGCCCGTGTCGGCAAGGTCTCGGGCATCACGGACCCCGTGTTCGGCGTGCTGGACGGGTACGGGGCTTACTTTCAGAACCTCTATGCCACGCGCAACGTCAATATCGCCGGCACGCTGACCGCCGGAGACGAGAACGGCTTCTCCTCGACCTTCTATGTCGGCAGAATCCACAAGAATGTCATACCCGACAGCCTCTCCTGCGCTTTCAGCGGGTCAGCAGCGGTCGAAGCCGCCACTCCTGTCGGAATCGGGCGGTGCGTGCAGGTCGCGTCCGACAGCCGCCTTGTCGTGCAGCGTGCCGACTGGCGCGAAGCTCGTATCGGCAGCTATTACTGTTTCTCCGTCTGGATAAAGTCCGAAGAGGCGGGAGCCGTCCGGCTGTATCAGGACGAGCACCTTGTCGGGGAGATTACCGTTCCGGAGGGCGGGGAATGGCACCGCTATAAGACCGCCTTCCCCGTGCGGGCTTCCGATGCGCCGGATATGACGCTGGGGATTGCCTCTTCGGTATCTCTGCTGCTTACGGCACCGCAGCTGGAAGCCGGGAGGACGGCAACCCCCTATCAGGCGACCGACGAAATATTGTCCTATACGGAGGATTACGGGGCGTGGTTCTCGAAGGGCGGCATCGGCGGCACGATCCAGCATCCGCTGCTCCGTCTGAACGAGGACGGCTCGATCAGCTCCCGCGACGGCTCCTTTGTCATCAATCCCGACGGTACGGGACATTTTGCCGGCGGGCGTTTCAGATGGTCGCAGGATACCATCGAACTGCGCGAGGTGACGATCCGCTGGGAAGACCTCGATGAAGAGGCGCAGAAAGAGCTGAAGCCCCGTTCCGTCTCGCTCACGGGCGGCACGGCATTCCATTTTGCCGATGAACTGACCGCCGTGGCCGAACCCGCCGCCATCGACATCATCGCCACGGAGTATAACTTCGAACCGACGGCACGACGCTGGGAGTACCAGGCGGCGGACGGGATATGGAAGGATGCCGGGTGCAACGGCCCGCTGTTTCGCCTCACGCCCGATTTTCACGGCTGGGAGGGGCGCGGGGTGCTGACCCTGCGCTACACGGCAACGTCCGGCGGGGAAGAATATGCGGCGACGCACACTCTCTTCAAACTATCCGACGGGGAGAGTGCCTATACTGTATATGTGGAATCGAAGAACGGCACAACCTTCCGCAGCGGCATCGTCTCGACCCTCCTGAGCGCCCGGGTTTACAAAGGGGGCGATGAGATTACCGGTCAGCTGCCCGACAGTGCTTTCCGCTGGTACCGCACCAGCGCGGACAGCGCGGGCGATGCCCGCTGGAACTCCTCCCCGCATGAAGGACGGGAAATAGAGATCACCGGGGAGGACGTGTGGCGCAAGGCCGTTTTCGATTGCGAAGTGGAAATAACAAATAACCGATAACCTATTATGGCAGTAAAAGTAGCCCGCGGGCAGGTCACCATCATCGACCAACACGACGCAGTGTCGTTGCAGGCATTCATCGGCTCCTCGCAGCCCCTGACGCAAGTCTATAACAAGGATACGGATGCTTATGCCCCATCGTGGGCGGCTTCTCCCTATCTGATACTCACCCCTTCGCTCTTCGTCAGCGGTCAGGCGGCTACCGACCAGATCACTTCGGTAGGCAATGCCGCGACGCTTACGGCAGGCGTGAAGAGCGGCTCGGCCAAGTGGTACAAGAACGGTACGGCGATCGTCTCCGGACAGGACAGCTGCACCATCGGTGCCGCCTCGGCCAAATATGCCCTTACCGTCAAAGCTAACCACATGACCGTTTCCGCCCTGCAAGTGCGTTACACTTTCGAGGCGGTTTACATCGACGCCAACGGGTTGGAGATTCCGTTCCGGGCGGAGATTCAGTTCACGCAGCACCTGAACGCCGGGGCTACAATCGTCGCTGTGGCGTATGCGCCCGACGGCATCGTATTCAAGAACGACGAGGTGGCGACGCTCAGGGCGCATTGCGACCTGTGGCGCGGTGCCTCTATCGACACGACGAACGTCACCTACGCGTGGGGCATCAAGGATTCGGCGGTATTTGCCAATACAACGCTTTCTGCTGCCGCGGCAGCCGGAGCCACGACCATAACGGTCGCTTCCGTCACGAACATGGAGGCGGGAGGCAGGATAACCATCGGATCGGCACAGTACACCATTTCGGCAGTCAACACCTCCACGAAGGTCGTGACGCTGACCTCCGCACTGAGTGCCGCAGCCGCTTCGGGAGCCGCCGTCTCGTGTCCCTACTACAACTCCATGCTGGGTGCCGGCTGGGCATGCCTTACCTCGACCAATCCGCGGGGCGTGACGGCAGGCTGGACGACAAACGAAATCACGATCACGGCAGATGCCGTTCTCAACTTCGAGACCTTCAAGTGCGCCATCAAGGATACGGACACCTCGGCGGGCAACGCCTCGGCGAACAAGGTCGTCTGCGACATTATCTCCTTCACGGACATGTCCGATCCCATCACGGTCGATCTGGTCAGCCAGAAAGGTTTTACGATTAAGAACAACGGGAATGATGTCGATGTCAAAGCCGTGCTGTACCGTAATGGTGAGGAGCTGGATACGGACGGGACCGTCTATACCTACACATGGAAACTGTGGAACTCGGCCGGGACATCGGTTGTCAAGACCTACACGGGAAAATCCATCACGGTCTCGAAAGCCGATGTAACGGGGAAAGGCGTGCTGATGTGCGAGGTATCGAAATAAACGACATATCTTGCAACGAATAAATCGAGGGTGCCAAATACTTTTTGGACACCCTCATTGCGTCTGACGTGTTTCCCGACAGGAAAGTCAGTCTCTTGGCTTGGATTTCACGATTCCGCTCACGGGGTCGAATTGTACGGCGGCATTGTTGAACAGCCGCTCGATATGCCCGCTGCGGACCATTTCGGAGGTCGGCAGACTGTGAAGGACGGGCGTATCGATAAGGGCTATTCTGTCACTCAGCGAGAGGGCTATATCCAGTTCGTGAGTGGAGAACAGAATGCATTTGCCCTCAGCATGCGCTAACCGTGCGAGCAGGGAACACAGTTCGTAACGGTTGGGCATGTCAAGAAACGAGGTCGGCTCGTCCAACAGGATGACGGGCGTTTCCTGAGCCAGAGCACGGGCTATCATGATGCGCTGGCATTCGCCGTCCGACATCTTGTCCATCGTGCGGCCGGCATACGCCTCCATTCCGACCGAGGAGAGCGACCGCATGACGATTTCCCTATCTTGAGGCTGCATGCGGCCGATCCAGTTGGTGTAAGGGGCGCGGCCGATAGCCACGACGTCCTCGCACCGCAGGTTGGCGATGCGTGTGCGCTCGGTCGTGACGAATGCCAGGCTCCTTGCCTTCTCCGGAGTTCTCATGTTTGCGATACAATGTCCGTCGAGCAGGATTTTACCGCAATAATTATGATTCAGTCCGGCTATGGCACGGAGAAGTGTGGATTTCCCCGTGCCGTTCCTGCCGATAAGGGCAGTCAGCTGTCCTCTTTTGAAAGAGGCATCGACCTTATCGAGAAGCCTCTTCTCTGCGTAGCCTATGGAAAAATCGCGCAGTTCTATCATACCGTCATCGATTTATTGCGTAAAACCACCCATACGACGATCGGGATTCCCAACAGTGCGGTGATGGCATTTACGGGCAAAGTGAACATTTTGGAAACGATATCGCAAAGAAGCAATACCGATGCACCCGAAAGGACAGTCCCCGGCACGAGTATGCGGTGGTCGCTATTGCGGAACAATATTCTCGTGACATGGGGCATGGCAAGGCCGATGAAGCCGATCGGGCCGCAGAAAGCCGTCACCGTGCCGGCCAGCAGCGTCGTCGAGAGAAACAGCAGACCTCGCGAGCGGCGGGTATTCAATCCCATCGTTACGGCATATTCCTCGCCGAAGAGCAGGAGGTTGAGCGGCTTGATCGTCCATACGGCCAGCAGCAACCCGACGATGACCGACGGCAGGAGGATGGCGAGCTGCGGCACGGTGACATCGCCCAAAGACCCCATTGTCCAAATGACGAATGCCTTTAACGCCTCCTCTTTGCTCAGGTATTGCAATATCTGCACGACCGCACTGACTCCCGAGGAGAACATCATGCCGAGAATCAGGATCACCATGATGTCCTTTATGCGGTGTCCGACAGCAGCAATCACGAGCAGTACGGCGGCCGCTCCCAGCCAGGCTGCTCCGGCGATGCCTATCGACGAGCCGACGCCGGCAAGCACCACGAGCGCCACGCCGAGACTCGCGCCCGAGCTGATGCCGAGGACGTAGGGGCCGGCAAGCGGATTGCGGAACAAGGTCTGCATCTGAAGGCCGCTGACCGACAACGCGGCACCTGCAAATAAGGCGACCACGGCCTTCGTCAGACGGATGTTCAGCACGATTTTCGCCGTGGTGCGGGGACAATCTCCGCCTGTCAAGGCTGCCCACACATCGCTGACGGGAATGCGAACCGCGCCCACGGCCAAATCCAGCAAGAAGAGGCCGACCGTAAGTACGGACAACGCGGTGAACAGGATGACGGGACGGGAACGCATCTATTTCAGTCGTTTATAATACACGAAATCTTCCTTCACCAGTTCGGGGTGGAATATCTTCACGAGGTCGCGCAGGAGAAGGTCGGGATTCACAACAGCCGATTCCCAATAGTCGTTGCCCCCGGCAGCATTGGTGCGGGCGTTATTGTTATAGACATCGCCATTTCGAAAGCAGCGGGTATCGGTAAATTTCGGGCAGGCGGCTTTCAGTTCGTCGAGCGTGTTCGCCATGCCGACGTTCAGCCACATATCGGCCTCCGATGCGAGCAGGTAGGCCTCCTCCATGTCGATGGGAGTCGAGGTGTTGCCCGTGTTCTTCTTGTAGATGTAATCGCCTCCTGCGTCAGTAATCAGCCGTACGACATAGTTTTCGGTCGAAGGCATGAACCATGAATCACCGTAGGGGGTATTGAGCGTGACCGACGGGGCATCGAGAACGGCATCGGCCACTTGCTGTTTCAGCGCATTGTACCGGACCGGAATATCCGCGAATACCTTTTCGCCCTTCGCGCGTTTCCCGATGACTTCCGAGAGAGCCACCAACCATTCGGCTTTGCCCAGCGGAGATTCTTCGAGGTAATCGCCGACATACATGAACGGGATGCCGAGCTCCTCGAGCTTGTTCTCCATCGCGCTGGCCCCGTTCACGCCGAAAAGCAGCACAAGGTCAGGGTCGAGCGACAGCAGAAGTTCATAATTGATATTTCCCTCGTAACCTACGTCGCCGATGCTGTCGCGGCGTGCCTGAATGTCGGGATTGGAGATATAGTCGAGTCCCGAAACGCCGACCACACGTCCCGTCTCGCCGATGGCGTCGAGCATGGCGATATGGGTCGAGGACATAGCTACGACGCGCTGCGCATCCCCTTCGAGGACCTGCCCGTCGAAACCCTCGGGAACAGGTTCCCCGTTACGGGAGATGAACAACCGAGTGGTGACGCTATCCGCACCCTGCCAGGGATTCATGACGGAAACCAGCACGCTCTGTCTGCCGTCTGCTCCTTCAATCTCGAATCCCGAGGCATATTCGGGAGCGTAAAGCTGTTTGTTGAAATCGGCAAGTTGGGAACTCTTGCCGCGGCAGCCTGCAAATGCCAGCGCAAGCAGCATCATCAGGCTCAAATTCTTTAATACTTTCATATCATTACCTTATTTACGTTTACATTATTTTCTGCTTTTCCCGAATTTCGGGGTGATGCCGATGAAGAACTCGAAGTTGATGCCGGGCATAGGACGCGACAGCACCGAGAGATAGTCCTCGTTGAAAAGGTTATTGACGGCAAGTTTCAACTGTACATCCAGCGGTTTGAACGACAGCATTTTCTCCAGTGAGATATTGCTCATGAAATACCGGGGCAGGTGGCCTGTCAGCGTGTAATCGTTGCTCGACATGGTGAAACGTTCCGAGTAGTAAGCCCACTTGTAGAGGAACGCCCACGTCCGCCATGACAGCCGTCCTGTCAGCGAGGCGGAGTGCTCCGGCACGTAAGGCAGTTGTTTTCCCACCGACTGGTCGGCGGGCGACATCTTTTCGCCTTCGTTGATGGAGGGGGTCCACGAGTAGGAGCCGTTCAGGTCTATCAGCCAGTCCTTTGCCGGCTGCACGGCAAGGTTGGCCTTCACTTCGACACCGTAGGCATGGACTTTCTTCACGTTGCGCGGCGAGAAGAACCCCTTGGTCGTCGGCAGCCAGATGATCCAGTCGTCGATATAGGAGTCGAACCAGCTTGCGCTCCCGCCCAGTTTATATACCCCCTTTTTGCCGACATCGAAACTCACTCCGGCGTCATAGCTGAAGCCGTGTTCGTTTTTAAGGTCGGGGTTGCCGCCCGGCAGAAAGTAGAGGTCGTTCAGAGTCGGAAAACGGTAGTTGCGCGATACGGAGGCTTTCACCATCACGTTGCCTTTGCGCGAAATCAGTCCGTCGATGAAGAATGCCGGGATGAGCGGAGCCCATTTGTCGCCCGACATCTCCTCGCGCAAGACCAGCGACAAGCCCAGCGGCTCGACAGGCTGCCATTTGGCCGATACCGATCCGGAGAGCTCGACACGCCCCTTGTCATATCCGACGACGGCTTTGTTGCCATCCTGAAGGATGATGTTCTTGTCTTCGCTGCGCACGAGGTGCTGGTACACGGATACGTTCGAGGTGAAGAACCATTTCCTGCCGGGCGAGTATTCCGCTTCCGCCTGTCCGTAGAACGTGTTTATCTTGCTCCGCGAACGGGTCATGGAGGCCCAGTTGTCCGGCGCCACCTCACGACGGTAGTCGTAGGCCATCCACGTATGGATATAACCGCCTTTCACGCCGACTTTCCATTTCTCTTTGATATGATCCCATGACAGGACACCACGAAACGTCTGCTCCCGCTGGCGGTTCTCGAAGGCGGTCTCGTCGCCGTAATCGGTCGTGAGCATCGGAAGTTCCCGGTTGGAGTTGATATACCATGCGTTCAACCCGAAACGGTCGCCTTTCAGGGTGTTGTAATAAACCTCCTGCAACAGGTGCAGGTCCTTGAACGAACCCGATCGGTTGCGTTCCTTGGGATGATACTGCCCGATGATGTTCTTCTCCTCGTCGTAGATATTTATCTTCTTGTCGTGGTTGGTGTACTTGTAGTCGTTGGGCGACGACGAATAGACCGCGCGGGTGGAGACCTGCCAGCGGTCGCTGCCGTAGGTGAAGCGGGCGAACTCGTCGAACGTGCGGAATGACCCGATGCCCTGCACGTATTGGGCATGGAAGCCCTCGCCGACCTGCGGCGTAGTACCGAGTTTGACAAGTCCGCCGAGTCCGCCGCCCGTTTCATTCACCGACGACGTGCCATGAAGCAGCGAGGCCTGATCTATGAAGTAGGACGGTATGGTGGAAAAGTCGGTCATACCCAGCATGGGGTTGTTGATGCGCATGCCGTTCCATGTCACCTGCGTGTGGCTGGGCGACGTGCCGCGGAAAGCAACGGTGGAGAGCGTGGCGCGTCCGTAACTCTTGACGAACACGGACGAATTGAACGTCAGGATGTCGGCCATCGACAAGGCAATGTTTTCTTTCAGTGCGAGCGAGTCGAACTTCGTCTTCTGCACGCCGATTTCTTTCATCGGGCGTTTGCCCCACACCGTGACCTCGTCTATCTGGTGGATGCGTCGTGTGATTCCCTGCGCGGACAATACGGACGGACAGACGAGCAGTAGCGAGAAAAGTATGTATTTCGTATAAGTCATTTGATTCCGTTTTTAGGGTGTGTATTCGCGGAAGAATGCACCGGGGAGGATGCCGGCACGGAGGTTTGATGCGTGTCGAAGCCGTTCTCTTCAAGCAGTTGTCCGTATTCTTCCTCGAACGAGATCTCCTGATGGATTGTATGCTGCTCCTCGATGTGCCGTCTGAGCCGGTGAAGGTCGCTGAACGACACGCTGAACGAGTCGAAGCCGGCAGCCCAACCGGAGAAGTCGGCATATTCCGGGTTTTTCTGGTATACCATTCCCGTGGCGCCTTTCACCTTGTTCACGATCTTGCTGAAATCCCCGGAATTCGGAATCTCGACAAGTACATGCACGTGGTTGAGAAAGGCATTGGCGGCATGTACGCGGCAACCTTTCCCCGTAAAAATCCGTGTCATCCGCTCGAGTATCAATCCTTTTCCCGTCGTCGGGATCGTCATCTTGCGTCCTTTGGTAACGAAGATGAGATGGTATAGGTGTCGTATCCTGCCCATCACTTCCAACAAAATGCGCCGGGGATTATCCCGACATAGAATTCATCAACCAGTTCACCTCCGGACGAGTAGCGGTAGACAATGCCCTGCTGCTGGTAGTCGATGGCATCGGCCACGTAGACGTCGCCACGCACGGGGTCGACGGTCAGACCGTAATAAATCGTACCGCTGTATTCGAGGAACGGGCGCACGGGAACACGTTCCGCATCCACGTCCATCGACCATATATCCTTGTTGATCCAGTAGAGCTTGTCGCCCGTGCCGTTGAGCTGCACCTCCGAAGGCCAGTCGCCCATCTTGAACTTGAACTGCTTCTCGACGGTGAACGTCTCGGCATCGATGCGGTAGAGAGACGGGGCTTCGTAGCCGTAGGGCGAACCCTCGTACCCGCCGTCGGTGATCGTCCACATCTTGTGGTTTTTGTCCATCACCAGCGAGGTGGGCTGGATGCCGACTTTCAGTTCCTCGACCACCTGATCCGTCTCGGTATCGATCTTGATGATGCGGTTCTGGTACGACCAGCAGTTGCAATAGACGTACTTGCCATACTGCACCATCTGCTCCGTGGAGCCGCTTTCCATCGTCATGTCCGGCACCTGGATGTAACCGGTGATTTCATATTTCTTGGGGTTGATGATGAAGATGCGGTTGTCCCACAATTGGGTGACATAGGCTTTCTCGTCGCTGAGGAAATGGATATAGCGCGGCGAAGTCAGGTTCGTGATACGGCCCACCTCTTTGAACGTATTGAGGTCGATGGCGAAAATCACATGGGAATTGTTCACCACGACCCAGCCCTTGTTGTCGTGGATGCACATCGACTGCGCCACGTCGCCCAACTTCATGCCGTTGGCACGGAAGAACACTTCATTCTGCACCTGTTGGGTTTCGGGGTCGTAGTACGACAACGTGGCATTGCCGTACTGGAAGTTGCCTTCGTTGGTGATGAACAATCCGGCTCCGGTAGCGTTGAAATCTTCCACCGCATCTCCGTAGTCCCACTCCATGCAGCCCGCCAGCAACAGCGGCAACCCGCATAGAAGAATGATATGTCGTATCAGATGTTTCATTGGCTTGTTATAAACGGGAAAGAGTACCGGCCTTCCGGCCAGTACCCTGTTCCCTTGTAAGATAATGGGTGTTACTGCTGAGTATAGCGACCGGCTTGCATATCCTCGTAGGTGGGGTTATAACCGCATTCCGCCACAGTCCAGTTACCCTCTGTGATATTTCCATTCTCGATGAATTTTCCGAAGAATGTAAAATCGGACAAGTTCGTCGATTTATAAAAATAGCATCCGCCGAGTTTTTCCAGTTTCGGCAGGCTTATGCCGTCGTGGTCGCCCTTATATGAGTTTAAGATAAGACTTCCATCGATATCGGTCAGCAGAGGACATGAGAGTGATCCGGACCAATCCACGTTCAACCCTTTGCCTCCGACGCGTGTCAATGCAGGGAAAGATACGTTGTTTCCCGGTTGAACCCGAATATGGAGGGACCCCACAGGCGGTGTCGTTGCCTCTTGATTGACATAAGCCGGATTGTCCGCGCAGCAGACTGTTTTTAAAGAACTGAAATCATAATTTGTCACCAATGCCATTACATACAATTGTCCTCCCACCGTCTCCAGATTAGGCATGGAAATAGTAGGTCTCAAATTTGGACTGTTTTTCTGCCATGAGATATTAAGATATCCTCCGACTTCTTGCATATCTGGCAGGCTAATGGTCTTTCGATAGCTTGGTGAATTCATCACCAAGGAAAAGTTTCCCTCTACTTTCCCCCAATTGGTAAATACAAGATCATCTGATAGTGCACCTGCTGTGGTGAGATCAACTTCGGAGATGGTAGTTTTGTTTTCGAAAGAAGGAAGTTTCTGTTTGTTGTTGTTCATGACGACTTGTAATTTGGCATTGAGAATATCCGGAGTGGACAGTTTATCCAATACGGTACAAGTTTCGAAGTGGACTGTTGCCAGCGATTCTCCTGCCGGGGCGGTAAATGTGACATTGGGTATGGCGAGACTTTTTAGCGACGGAAAACCTTCGAGCCAGATTCCTTCGCATTGTTTCAAGGACAGCAGTTGGATTTCTTCCAAAACTCCGAAGTTTGTCAGGGTCAGTACCCCTCCGACCTTCTCCAGTTCGGATAGGCTCTCCAGACTGGTGAGAGCTTCATTATATGTATTGGATCCTCCGATAACCGCAACGATTTTGGCCGAACAAATTTTCAGGAATCCGCTTACGGTGTGCAAGGCACTGAGGTCGACAGTCTTGAATCTCATGGGCAGATACTCGAAATTGATATTTCCTGCAGTTCCCAGTTTCGCAAGAGAGATTGTTTCCAGTGTTGCAACGAAGTTCACGCCAAGTGTTCCGCCTACTTTCTGAAGGTTCGGCATTGAAAAAGTTGCCAGATTGCCCTTCATCGCGGGAGGGTTGTATCCCGATGTGCTGCCATCCTCGAACTCCCGTTCCAGACAACCTTCGACGATAAAGTCGTTTTCTATTTCCGTCAGTTCGGGCAATTCGATATTTTCAATGGATTCCGATGCGAGCGATATCCCACCAGCCTTGGTCAGGGCTTTTAATTCCACCCATTTCAGGTTATTGTTCCATATCGAAATGTCTCCGCTGATTTCCAACAAATTCGGCATTGACGCGTGGTTCAGATCCGCTGTGGACGGGGCTTCCTTCGTGCCGACCAGCAGACCTCCTAATTTTGTCACTTGTTCCAACCCTGTCAAATCCGTAGCTTTGAAACTATTTTTCAAAACAAGATTCCCGGATACCGACTTCAGGTTAGATAATTTCTCGATGGACTCGATATCTTCCCCATCGTCCGTACCGATTGTAAGATTCCCATCAATAACCGATGTTCCCTTTTCATAGAAAGCCTCGATTTCGGCCATCGTCCGCAAGATGATATCGCCTTTTTCCTCTATTTCATCACGGGTGATGCGGTACGTGTACTCGTTTGCCGCGCCGTTATAAGACGTAACCGTAAACACCTGCTCACGGTTCCAATCGATGGTTTCCTTGGCAGGATCTGGATCGATGGTCGCACTCGGTGTGTACTCTATGGTAGCGACAGCGGAAGTCAGCGTAACGTTATAAGGAACCGACACGGTGATCTCTTGTCCTTCTATGCTTGCAGTATATGTGTTATTATCGACGGAAAGGGATAATGCCGTAATAAAATTGTCATCGGCATCCGCCGGAATTTCAGGGTCGTCATCCGAACAGCTACCCAGCAATACCATTGCCGGAAATAGTAGCATCAAGAATTTTAATTTGCTCATTTTTATTGGTTTATCATTGAATAATCTTGAAAACTGAATACTTCGGTCGAGATTTCACCGAGCCATCCGCTCTTGGCATTGACCCCGACCTGAACCTTTATAAAATCGATATATTGTAAATCAACGGGGCTTCCGTCGGGATAGATGGCATTGGATATTTTGAACCCGTTGCGCTGACCGCTTCCGTCATCCGAATTGTTGCCTTTCAACCGGTCACTACCCATATTATCCGCGTATCCCCAATCGTAGGCTTCGTTCGCCCAGTAACCCGTTCCGGGGTCCTGTCGGTTTTTGGCGGATAACCGGGTGCCGCGCAACGTATACGTGTCAGACGGAATCCATGCCGGATAGTAATAATCCTGACGGTGATATTGTTGCAGGTAATCGATATGTCCGCTTTCCCCTTCCGAATCCGTCCACTCCACGTTCATTTGCGGAGCAGATGGTTTGTAATAGGTTACGGCATAGTCCTGAATCGTTCCCTCTTTCCCTGTTTCGCTGCCCCGCAACTCGTACCATTCATCGTCGGGCAGTCCGTTATGGTTGATATCCTGCATGACCCAGACGACACCTGGTTCATTCGACCCGCCGCTCTGACTGTTGAATGCGTTCCCCTGTATGGCGAAATCATAATCGTTATCAGTTCTGGCGATACTGTGATCGAATCCCACGATGATATAGCCGCCGAATCCACCAAGTGATACGAAATTCTGGTCGGTCAAACGTTGGTCAGCCCAGGCGTTGGCGGATTCAAGAGTCGTCTCATTTCCGGTCATTCCTCCGATGGCGGTCTCTCCGATGAACTGTCCCGGTGCCGGTACCCACTCGTATACCTTATTCTGGTACTTGGAATGATTGCCCGTTCCCGGACGCTGTATGTCTGCCTCCTTCTCGGATACGCAAAATACCGTCACGCTTGCTGTTACGCTGACTCCCGTTCTGGTGATGTTTTGGGACAGCGCTTGCAGCGAGGCGTCTTTTTCCGTAACAGTAACCGTTACCTTGTAGGTTCCTGATTCTGTTGGAGTCAGTTTATAGATTTTGTCGGTGCATGAAACGGGTTCGTCGTTTATTGCCCACTCATACACCGGGTTATCAAAATATTCCAGATAAGGGGTAAGATACACGGTCCGTCCTGCAAATGTGTAACGATCCGTGGAAGCCTGAAAATAAGACGGACTTGGGAATTCGACCGTGTAAGGCAGCGTTTCCACCACTTCAACAGTTATGTCTCGTGTGGTTTCGCCATCTATATTAGATGCCTTGATGGTAATCGGATAAGTGCCCAATTCCGTTTCATGGAACGTGTAAGTTTTATCCGTCGATACGATTTTCCCATTTCGTAACCATTCTATTTTGAACCCTTCCAAATCATCATGCTGGATCGTCGGGGCAAAAATATAGTCTGCCCCGGCAACGACTTTCAACCCCTGAGAGGGGATAACCAATGAAATCACGGGAGGCGTGAGGTCCACGACTTCCACCTTCAATTCTTCTTCCGCCTTCCCGACGGGTGTCCGAACATAAAAAGTTACATAATATTCCCCGATTTCGTCCCATTTTATCGTGAGTTCCCGGTCGCGACCGATGATCTCATTTTCAAGATACCAAATATAGACGGCATTATCCGCATTTTCAACTTCAGGGGAGATGGTCAATTCCCTGCCGCTCTTTATTGTATAAATGCCTGTTTCGCTGTCCAAAAGAATGTGAGGGACAAGAGGCCTTTCTTCAGTGATTTCATCATCTTTATTGCATGAAACAAAAAAACACAATAAAAACAGCCACAATGTTCTTCTCATAATAATAAAAAAGGCGGCAAATGAGACCATATCGGATCATTTGCCGCCATAAAACTTAATTGAATGTAATATCGTCTATGCAAAGGTAAGCCGGAGTATTCAACCCGTACTGGCTATTATCCGAACCAACGAAATTGAATTTTATTTTAGCAACGGAACCTAAATCGGACAGGTCCCATTTCGTCCATTTCTCTATGGCAGGAGTTGCTGTGGGTGAGTTGTCACGGTAATCCGCAAGATAGAACTCTACAGGATTTCCTCCGTTGGTCGCACTTCCGTCAGCCTTATAGCCGTATGCCTGCACCTTGAACCAGCCTTTACTCGTTACAAGGGACTGCGCAGAGCCCGTCCAGCCGTCGTCTTCGCCGTCGTCCCAGTAATTCCCATGGATGATGACCCCATAAGTATAGGCACTGTTACAAACATACATGTATTGAATATTCCTGTTTACCAGACTATATCCTTCATCCACGAATGTAAACTCGGGCATTGCCATGTAGGTAGAATTGTATTGGTCCAGATAACCATAAAGAATGCCGAAATTGGAACCGCTATGTCCGGCATTACTTGCCCCATCGGCCACGTCCGTGTTATATACACTACACTGGTTCTGATAGGAGTACCACCAATCCTGGGTGTGTGTGGTTCCATTGGAACGGATGCTCCAGTTGGAGGGGGCAATACCTCCGCAATAAAATGCCATTACACCACCCACTGTATTGAACTCGGTCCAGAAACCAGTAGTCGGATCAGTCCAACCAAAAATACTTCCATCGTATAGATTTTCGCCATAAGAAGTAGGTCCTGCCAGTTCGTCCTCTGTGGCATTGTCGAAATTGACGACTTGTGTTGTGGTTATTGTCCGCGTTTGCGGAGTCACGGAATCCATTGATTCCATCAAAAAGTCATCGTCTGAATTACAGCCGGTGAACAGGGCGGTTGCCGTCAACAGGAAAGCTCCCGCCAGAAAGCGTAAATTTCTTTTCATAGCTTACTTGTTTTTTATAAAACATATCTTTAACAAACACAAAAAATCCCGTTCGCGCGGGTTTACACGAACGGGATTATGTTTGTCTTCAAATATAAGAATGACTCCTACGGCATTCCGTATCTGATCGCAACCCGATTTTCTCCCGCGGGTGTAAATCCTTTTCCGGTCATGGCAGGTCTTCTGACTCGTCCCAGTCGTCGCGCCTTCCCAGCATTACACCAGTGGCAGGTTGCGGCAACCTTGAGGGGACTTACAGCAGCGGGTACTGTCCCGGATTCTCACCGGATTCCCTTTTCATCCGAGGCGGCGAACCGCCCGGAACCATTTCCAGTCACAAAGATAGTTATATATTTTTTATAATGTTATTTTCTACACACAAAAAAATCGCAACCTGCCGGAATCTTTCCGCACTATACTTTCAGAAAAAGGTTTCATGGCAAAGATTCCCATCGCCCGGGGACAGGCGACCATCTATGTCCAGAAGGACGGGTATACCATAACCCAGTCTTTGGGTGAATACGTGTTCCCCGCGGATGACACGGGGAAGATTCTCTCGTCCGTCACTCTCACCTCGACCATACGGGTGATGTGCGGGGACGAGGAACTCACGGCCTTTACCATCGGTGCGGTGGGTAAGCCGGCGGGATTCTCGTCCGTTACCGTCAATAACGGCACGAAGACCTTAACTTACGTTATCACCGCCGGTGCGACAACCCTCGCCGATCACGGAACAATAGATATTCCCGTGACAATTTCCGGTATTGTCTATCATCTGTCGTTCGTCTGGTCGAAAGCCAAGGCGGGTACCCCGGGCAAGGACGGCATCGATACCGACATGCTCGACTGGGTCAAGGAGTGGAACACGGGCAAGACGCTCATCAACGGCAATACGGTCATCACACCCAAACTCTTTGCGGGCACGAAAAACAGCGACGGTACCGTCTCCGGTGTCGCCATAGGCTCGTTTACGCTCAATACGAAGACCTCCTCGGGAACGATTGCCACCGAGACGGTAAACGGCATCTATGGATTTAGGGAGGGCTACAAAACCTTCTATGTGGATAACGGCGGTAACGCTCAACTGGGTTATGGCGATCAGTATGTCAGGTACAACGCCACGACAGGCAAGGTCGAGTTCGGCAGCGGAGTGAGTCTGAACTGGGTCGGTGCGACCTACATCGACAAGGACGGCATCTTTACCGGAACACTTTCGGCGGATACGGTCAAGTCGATTGCCATCAATGCCTCGCAGATCACCTCGGGGACTATCGCTGCGGCACGCATCGACACGGCGGCGTTGAAAGCCTCCCTGATCACCGCCGGAAACATCGAAGCGCTGACCTTGAACGTTACAAAAGGGAAAATCGGCGGCTGGACGGTGGATGCCGACTCCCTTTACCGGGGTACGAAGAACAACACGGTGGGGAGCTGCACCTCCGCCGCCGGCAGTGTCACGCTCGGCTCGAACGGCATCCGGGGCTATAAGTGGCGTTTGGACGCTTCGGGAGCCGGAGCGGTCGCGGGCGGCAACATTGCGTGGGACGCCTCGGGCAATGTCACCTTCGCCTCGACGGTCAGTGCCTTGTGGACGGCGCCTATCGGCTCCCTCACCACGGCTTTGGGCGGCAGCGGCTATCCCAAGCTGACGAAGATCACGGCCGACGGAATCTATACCGGCAGCATCACCGCCTCGCAGATTACCGCGGGAACCATCTCCGCCGACCGCATAGCGGCAGGCAGTATAGCAGCCTCGAAACTTGATGCCGCCAGCATCAAATCCTCCATCATCAACACGGACTATATCAACGGACTGAGCTGCACCTTCACCAAGGGCAAGATCGGCGGCTGGACGATTGGGGCTTCGGCCCTTACCGCCACGCATATCTCCATCGACAGCGGCAACAGGCGCGTCGCGGTGTACGGGGCTAATTCGGGTGTCGCCAGCGGGCAGCGGGTGCAGCTCTACTACAACAGTGACACGGACTTCGGGCTCTATGCCACGGACAGTGCCGGGAACTGCGTGGCACGGCTGGGTTCGAGCAACAGCATCGCCGGCTGGACGATCGACACGGTTTCCATCCGCAAGGGCAACGTGTCGCTGGGCAGCGACGGCTCGATCATCAACTCCACGAAATGGAAACTGAACAACGACGGTTCGGGGCAGATCGCCTCGGGCAACATTGCATGGGACACTGCCGGGAACGTTACGTTCGGGGCTTCCGTATCGCTGCAATGGAAGAGCGACATCGAAGCGGCCAAGGTTACGAACTTCGGCTATCGATATTACAAGAAACTCATCATCAACGGCGACGAAGCGACCTATTATCCAGTCGTTTTCAAAGGTGGCGACCAGAACATCAAGCGTACCATTCTCGTCCGTCGGGGATATGCCGAGCAGGCTCCGGTCTCGTGGAACACATCCACGCACAAAGGAGGTCTGATCGTACTTATCAAAACCAATTTCGGCGGTTGGGGTGGCATTGCCTATTCATGGGACATCTATGACCTTTCCGAGACCTACTGCCGGATGTTCGCCGGGGCGCAGCTGTGCGGAAACTGCTGCATGTTCGCCGTCTTCCTGCGCGGGGGCGGCACGACCGGTGCGGTGTACCACATTTATTCCGACCAGCCGATAGAGAGCAGTTATATGAGTCCGTCACCGATTCCGGCGGCTCCGCAAATCGCCTATAACAGCGACCTTATCTTCCAGAGCGGTTCCACACAGGCCTATGCCCCCGCGCCGCGCACCCTCACGGCTGCCGTCGAGGAGGAGATCCGCCGCCATCGGTTCATTGCTCTGGCACAAAGCTCGGACAGCACGCTCGCGGCACACCCGCTGACGTATATCGGCTCGACGGGGATTTACACGGGCACCCTTACCGCGGCGCAGGTCAACGCCGTGGCGATCGATGCCGGCAGCATCAAGACGGGAACGCTCTCGGCAGACCGTATCGCCGCGGGCAGCATCAACGCCTCGAAACTCGATGCTGCAAGTATCAAGTCGTCCATTATCAATACCGATTACATCAACGGTCTCAGCTGCACGTTCACAAGGGGTAAGATCGGCGGGTTTACCATCGGCAGCGACAACATGACCATAGGGAACGTCGGAGCTGTGGGTGCCATTCCGTTGCAGATCCGTTCCGCCTCCACGGGCAGCGGTTACTGGTACACGGGAACCTACAAGCCGCTGGGTATCAGCCTGACCTGGCACCAGAGCAGCAATGCAGGGCATATCGTCCTCGGGCAGGTGGCGGCATCCGGCAACAGTGCCAAGACCGGATTCATAGGTCTTCAGATGATGTCATGGGACAATCTGGAATACTTCTGCCTCTCGGTGAACTACACCAAAAGCGGTGGCAAGGAGGTATACAACCGTATCGCGGGGTGGGCCTTCGACCACAACCATATCTGGAAGAACAACATCTCGCTGGGCAGCGACGGATCTATCGCCAACTCCACGAAATGGAGTCTGAACAACGACGGGTCCGGGCACGTAGCCTCGGGCAATATCTCATGGAATGCCGCCGGTACGGTCACCTTTGCCGCATCCGTCTCCGCCCAGTGGACTACGGGCATCACGACGGCGCAGGAACTCGCTTCGGCCATGGCGTTCGGGAAGATGCTCTACCGCGACCCGACTTTCTGGAACGGGAACAACGGTATCGTGGTTTACAACAACTCCCAGAACGGCATGGTGACCGTTACCCGGCAGCAGGATGCCACGGCACCCAATGACAGCAAGTACGTCCTGAAAATCCAGACCAGCGGCAGTGCCAGTCCCCGCAACGGAGGCTTCTATTTCGGGACGAAATGCGGTTACCGCAAGGTGCTCGTCGCCCGTATCATCGCAAAGATACCCGTCGGGCGGAGCCTGTGCTGGGCAACGAACAGCGTCGGTACGGGAGGTTCGCACCGGTGGCTCACGTCGAACGCCGGCACAGGCGACTGGAAAGAATACGTCTACAAGGTCGTGTGCGGCACCGCCGATTTTTCCAGCACCCACTTCTTCTACGTGGACGGCACGCAGGGGACCTCCGATATGCCTGTCGTCTGGTATGTAGCCTACGCCACGGTCTTCGACCTTACCTCCACGGAGAAATACACGACCACCATCGATGCCAACGGCATTTACACGGGAACCGTACGTGCCAGCCAGATTATCGTGGACTCCGCTTTGACTGTCGGCGGGAGCAGCTATAACGGCAGCATTTCCGTCAAGGATGCGAACAACAGCGTAAAGGTCACGCTGGACAGGAACGGCATCACGGCCGTGGGCGGCAAGATCGGCGGCTGGGCATTGGGCACGAGTTCTCTGACCGCTTCGGCTCCGGCCTCGGGGCACCGCATCGTTATGGGGGCTTCGGGATATATCTACCATGACAACCCCTCCACGGGCGTAAATTACTGGGCATTGAACGCCGACGGCTCCGCCACGTTCGGGTGCGGGAAAATCTCCTTTGCCAATGACGGATCGGGTTATCTGGCCAACCAGAATATCAAATGGGACGCCTCGGGAAACGTCACGATGACGGGTACCATCAACGCCAATGCCGGCACTATCGGGGGATTCGTCATCGGTCAGGGACGCATCGGCTCGACGGCGACGGGAACCGGCTCCGGCGGCGGCCTTGCCATCTACGACGACCTGTTCCGCGTGGGGGACACCATCTCGTATGTCCTGTTCGGCAGCAACACCATACCGGCATCCGCCGGCGGGTCATGTGCTACCGGACGTATTGTGAACAACAAGGTGAACAGCATCTTCAATAACAACTACGGGCTTTATATAGATGTCACCAACGGATACCGCAACTTCGGCATATGGAGCAACGCTTCTGTCATTGCCCCTGCCTGCATCGGCAACAAGATCAAGACCGTCTATTTCAGCGGTTCATCCTACTCCATAGATTTTTCCCAGGCCAATATCTTTTTCATCGGTGCTGCCAGCAAATATAATGTGACTCTTCCCTCGGCATATTCGGTAGCCAATATGTTCGGATATTCGACCCTGCCATCCGACTTTGCCTATGTCTTCACGCTGGTCTATAACTACAATTACGGCAACAGCCTTGTATTTACCAACATACGCAACCATAACGGGGACTTGGTCAACTATACGCTGGCGAAGGGCGACTCCATAACCCTGTTGTGCGCAAACTATCCGACATTCCATTATCAGATATTAAATCACTCTTCCTAAAAACAATCCCGCCAAAAGCATCCTACCCTTAATAAAAACAGAACGTATATGAACATCACCAACGTAACGGTAACCAAGGTTGCCGAAGAGAGCACGGAGAACGCCGACTACCAGCTGGAATACTCCATTGTCAATGATGCGCTGACCCGTGTCCACGCCTCCATCCGCAAGAAGGATACGGACAACTCGGGAAACGCACCGCAGATAGGCATCATCTACATGGAACAAGGCGTCATTTCCTGCAACATTCCTATGGGAGAGCCGCTTGCGCCCCTGTTTCAGGACTTCGACACCATGATCGACGAAATAAGAAAGAGTAACGTACAAAACGCATAAACAATATGGAACTGTCAGTCAAAGACCGCCTTTACCTGCCGTCCTTTTTGCCGGCACGGGGCAACTTCAGGGACTTCAACCTCAAAAAAGAGATTCTGCGCAAGATCGCCATTCCGGACGAGGAGCGCAAGGCCATCGGTCTTCACGAGAATGCCGAGGACAAGCGTATCGAATGGGATGTGGAGAAGGAGAAACCGCTTGCCGTGGAGTTCTCGGGGGACGAGATGGAGTATCTCCGAAGAGCCTGCGAACGTATCTCGGACGAGGAACTCCCGGACGATATGTGGGCTACCGTGTCGCGCATCTACGATTTCATTCAGGAGAAGTAAACCATCCTTTCTTTCTGCCGCTACTCTTTTGAAAAGAGTGCCCGGTCGTACTCTGATGTGCGGTCGGGCTTTTACCGTTTTTATATCCGTCCCTTCCTCGTACGCGTCAGAGTATCGCCACAGCTTTGCGGATCTGCTCCAATACGGCCGACAGACCTCTGTCACATCGGGCAGTCTGCATATTGTACGAAGCCTGCATATTCAGCCAGATATATGCCTTTATACCCGTTGCCGCCTCGATTTTCAGGGCGTATTCCGTGGTCACGGGGCGTTTCCCGTTAATTACCTCATTCAGGACGGAATAAGAAACACTGATCAGGGAAGCGAACTTCCTTTGCGATATATTCCGTGCCTGTAATTCATCCTTGAGCATTTCTCCCGGGTGAATTGCTTCCGAGGGCATCAGTTCGTGAGGTGCGTATATTTTTTTTGCTGCTTCCATATTGTCATTACTTATAATGGTTACTAATATCCAAAAGTCTGCAGACCGTTACTATCTGTTCGTTCATCAAGTCCCGGACCGTGAATTCAAGGCGGTATTTCCGGTTGATACGTACAGAAGATATGCCGGCCTTATCTCCTTGTAACATTTCGTAATTCAGTGCATTGTTGCAGAACAGGTCCGTGATGCAATTTGCTGCCAGAAGAGCGAATACCGCTTTCTGGTAACCGCGTATCACTTCCGGCTGGTACCGATGACGTTTGTCGTCAGTGCGTCCCTGTTCATAAAGTTCACGCAGGTATTCCTTATCGAATTCAATATACATCTCGTCCCGTTTCTTGATGCAAATATAGTGCTTATTCTGAATGTTCGCAAAAAATCGAACATATTTTTGCTTTTGGTCCTTCTCAAGGGTACTCTCTTTTTCATATCCCGCTGAATATTTTTGCGTATATACGCATTTCCCATTCCGAACTTTTCTGCCATTTCATTCCGAACTTTTCTATTTCTCAGCTCACATAAACCAAGAATGGTGCTATAATCTACTCTTTAATAAAGCGAAAATGGCAAGACAGGACATAACAATGGACGCCGAATACGGTGAGGTGGAGACTTCCGGCAATATCGCCGGCAAGAGTTTCTACGACTTCCGCCTGCTCGATGCCGTCTCGGGTGCGGACAACGACGCCTTCCGCTACGGAGAGATTATCGTCCCCGTCGGTTTCGTGTACACGTATAGCGACGGCAAAGGGTTCCATGTCAGGATTCCCTATACGCCCGACATGCGCCGCCTGACGGTTCGTCTGGTTATGGAAAGCGGTTCGGGCGGCACGGAGTACCTGAGAAATCCTGCGACGGGCAAACATTGGTTCCCCGTCGTGGCAGAGCCGGAAGCCGGCACGGCCGATATTGCCATGGCTGCGTTTTTCTCCCTCAATGAGGAGGGAGTCTACAACCTGCTGCCTCGGGACGGCTACCTCGCCGTGTACAGCGGCTCAGAGACCGACTTCGAAATAGGAGCCGCCAAAGCCCAGAACGAGACGTTTCTGCTGAAAGCCTCCGCCGGAAACCTCTACCAGCACCCTACGACAGGTGTCGGTCTCGTCGACTATCTGCATTCGAGTCTGGAAAACAACGGTCTTGCCGCCAAACTGCAGTCGGAATTCCTGTCGGACAAGGTCATCATCAAGAATGCCTATATGGATTCTGTCACGGGAGAGCTGCTTTTGGAAACCGAGGAAAAGGAGGAGAACGATGGGTAAGTACAGGGTTGTAGCCGGACAGAATATCTACGATGTGGCCCTGCACCTGTACGGCAGCATCGAGGGAGTCGTGGATTTGCTCATCAACAACCCCGATCTCTCCTTCGCCACGACATTGACTGCCGGCCGGGAGCTTGTCTACACGGACGATTTTGTCATCCGAGCCGATGTAGTCGCCTATAACGGGCTGCACGGCATCGTCCCCGCTAACGGTGAACGGCATGTCTATCCCAAGACGTTCACCTTGCCGCTTGCTGTCGTCTTCACGCTCGATGCCGGGATCATCTCCGTGCAATGCGCCGTTTCCGGTGCGGGACAACTGGAAATCGACTGGGGCGACGACAGCGACACCGAGACCGTCCTCCTCGCGGACACGCCGCAGCTGCTCACCCATACCTTCGACAACAAAGTCAGAGACAGGCGTCGTATCCGCTGGTTTACCGATGCCCGCTTCCGGAGCATCGACTGGAGCGGGCTCAAACCGCGGTCGGCGGTACTGGTGCGGACGCTGCCGGTGGAGGAGCTGACGCTCACGCACGCCACGCTCTCCTTGGAGGGCCTGCGGCTGCTTTCCGGAACCTACAGCCTGAACCTGTCGGATTGCGCGTTGGCCGATCTTGCACCGCTTGCCGAATGCCGGGAACTGATGACACTCGACCTCTCCGCCGCCCGACTGAAACCGACAGTCATAGATCATTACCTGACAACCCTTGTGGAACATTACGGCGACCGACGGAATTGCACGGTCATTTTACCTGCGACCCCGACGGGAACCTATCGGGAGCCGGACCGGGATACCGAAACGGGGCTCTACCGTATCGCCTCGGGTCTGGAAGCCGTATGGGTCATTCTGCACGAGGAGGCATGGAACGAGGGCGGAGCGTGGAAATTCATTATCGACGATATAACCTATACAGTGGAATGAGCCGGACAATTAAGGAGATATACAATGAAGCCGTGCAGGAACGCAACCGGCGGCTGGAACTGACGGAGTTCGCCAGCGACTCCAAGCTATCCGTCATGAACGGTATCCTGTGGGTCGTAGCGGCGGTCATCTACAGTTTCGAGACGCTGCTCGATGTCTTCGCGGTGGATATCTCGGAAGCCATCAACAACCGGATCAACGGCACGCCGAACTACTACGCCAATGCGCTGCTGCAATACCAGCAGGGCGACGAGCTGACCGTCCGCGAGGACGGACTGGCTTTCGGGTATGCCCAGGTCGATGAGACCAAACGCATCATTACGCAGGTCTCCTACGTGGAGAGCACGGACGACAGCAACCTCGACAGCAAGCTGGTCCTGAAAATCGCTACCGGCACGAAAGGACATCTGGAAGCTATCCCCGCCGAGGAACTGGTGCCCATCAACGCCTATATCGGCAAGCTGAAATTCGCCGGCACACGCATCGAGGTCATCTCGACCAAAGGCGACGTGCTGGTACCGCGTCTTACGGTCTTCTACGACGGTGCCGTTCCCGAGGCGGAGATGTACGACAGCATCGAGACCCGTATCCGGGACTACATTATGGGCATCGACTTCGATGCTGCGGTCTATGTCTCCCGCCTGACGGATGCCATACGCCGTGCCGAGCACGTTACAGACGTTTATATCGACGAGACGGCAATCCCCGAGCAGGGCGTCTTCATTGCCTGCCACGATACGGACGGGCAAATCCAGCCTTTGCAACGTGTCGGCCGCATGACATACACCGCCTCGGGCTACCTGAAAGAGTCCTCGCGCAAGGACGAGGAGTCGGAACTGCCGACCTTCCGGGAAGCCATCACGCTCAAAGTCGAAAACCATGAGATATAAGCTGCCCATAGACCGTTCGGTGAACCGGCTCGTGCCGCACTACCTGTCGGGACGGCGGTTCATCCTCTTCGTGCAGAGCTGCCTCTACCCGTTGCAGGAACTGAACGAACGGTTCCGTACGTTTGCACGGGAACGGCATATCGAGGCGCGCATGACCTCGCAGGTCATCTACTTCGAGTGGTATTTGAACTACAAATTCGGAAAGTACCTCAAAGACGACAGAGACCGTATCTTCATCCGGGAGAGCGAAAACCTCGGCGTGGATCTTTACCACGAGTATGCCCAGTACCAGCGGTCCTATACCGTATGGTATAACGGTGAGGAGATCACGGCCACGGACGAGGCGGAACTTCCGCGTCCGTTTTACCGGTTCGCCGAAGAGAAACTGATCAACAAGGTCAGTTTCATGGTCTGCGTGCCGCCGATTGCGATACCCGCGAGGGAGTTCGTCTACATGCTGTCGTACGTGGTGAACCGTTACAAGATTGCAGGCAAGACCTACCTGATAAAAATCGATAGTGAAGAGTATGAACCCAACCACAATGCATAGAAGAAGATGAAAGAATATGTAGCCGAAACCGGCGGACGTTATACCTATTCGGACGACATCCTGAACTTGCAGGAGCTTGCCCTGAGCCTGAGCGCCATCTTCGACGGTTGCTCGGACTTCATCATCTCCGGCTGTGAGACGGACGGGGCGAGGATCTCGCCCGGTTATGTCTGGCTGGGCGGCAAGGTGCGCCGCTTCGAAGGGGCTGCGGATGCCGTCTATCCTTATTACATATATGAGGTCAACAGCCACGAATCGGTAGTCTACGCCAATGAAGTGAACAAGCGGGGTCGCACCTGTTACCTCTGTACGGGAGGCAGGAACGTCCCCGATACGGCGGATGCCGTTACGGGGAGGATTCCCGCCTTTGTAGAGATTACGGAGGAGTATGCCCCGCGCTTTATCGACAAGTTCTTCGGGCGCTATGCCGTGCTGCTCGACACGCCGTTCGCGCGTCAGACCGTGAAGAAGGACCTTGTGCTGGCCGGAACCTTCACCGGACAAAAGGAGATATGCTCCAAGACGGCGGTATCCGTTGCCGGGGAGAACGGCTATATGCTCAAAGGCATTGTCAGGGCGGACGGCAACGCCTCGCTCGGAGCCTATCTCAGCGGGTTGCTCGTGAATGAAATCGTCATCCACACGGACGGTACCTTCAGCTTTATGAAGCAGGGCAAGGAACTGGCACGCATCACGGAGAACGGGATTTCCTATGGCACCTCCCTGAGTGACAATGCCCGTGTCGGAGCCTTGCGGATTCAGGGAAACGACCTTTTCAATACGTCGGATGCCACCGACGACGGTTGTGTGCGTATCAACTTCTACGGGTTGAACGGCGGCGCGACCAAGTACCGGGACTTCGCCGTTTACGACGGCAAGGCGTGCGGCACTCCGATTCTGAAAGTCTCCGGCAAAAGCACCGCGGTCGAAGTCAGCGGGTTGCTCTCGATACACAGTGCCGGTCGCGGCATCGACCTTTGCAACACGGCCTACACGAAAGAGAACCCGAAACTGACGAACCTGCTGTCATGGAAAGACAGCACGGGTGCAGTCATCGCTGCCACCGGCTTCGATATGACCGACAGCTTTCGCTTTGTCGTGCGCAACACGCTCGGAGACATCGTCCTTGCACCACTGGGAAGCGTCGATATCGTCGGGACATTGAAGGTCAACGGCAAATCCGTTGCTGAAACTTATGTCAGTGCCGTGACCTATGCCGAGGGAATGAAGGGCAAGGTGGACAAGGTCGCGGGCAAGCAGCTCTCCACGGAGGACTTCACTACTGAATACAAGAAGAAACTCGATGCCATCACGACGGGTTCGCTCACGGAGGGCGGCTCGGGCTACGTCACCTCGGCGGCTGTCTCCGAAGCCTTGAGGATGAAGCTCTCGGCCGATGAGAACCTGCTCGACGTGATGGACAAGGCGGCAGCACGGCGGAACCTCGACGTCTACTCCAAGTCGGAAGCCGGGGAGGTGTTCCTGAAAATCTCGGAGGGGTTGCAGGAGCTGGTGCGGCTCTCACCCGAGGAGGTGAACAGCCTCACGGCGGAAGAGGTTATGGCATTGAAAGCCGAAAAACAGGCTGCCGTCCGGGAAACGCTCGACGCGGAGAAACGCGGCACGGGAGAGCTGAAACTCGCCAAAGCCTCCAACCTCTCCGATGTGCAGGACAAAGGCAAGGCCCGCAAGAACCTCGGGGTTTATTCCACGGCGGAAATAGATGAGCTGCTGGCAGGCAAGCTCTCGACAGAATCCGCCTATCAAGGCGTCACCTTCACGGCGGAACTGCGGGACAAGCTCATGAATATCCGAACAGGGGCTTTCGCTTATACGGACAATGACGGCAAGTCGCATGCGCAGACCGAGGGATACGTCATGACCTCGGAGGTCGCCAAACAGCTCAAGCTGAAAGCCGAGCGTCTGATGACCGGCTACAACTCCTCGGAGCAGGATACCGTCGCCGCGAACCTGAACCTCTATACGAAGAGCGCGGCGGACGGACGCTTCGCCAAGGTCGAAAGCCTCTTCCAGGACTACATCACCTACCTCGTGTCGCAAGGCAAGACAACGGCGCAAGCTCAGCAACTGCTGCGCGAAAAACTGAACCTGCTCTCCAAGGACGAGGTGGTGCGCGACTATCTGCGCAAGGACGCCAGGCTGACAGACCTCGTGTTGGGCAGCACCGAGGCGCAGCGTCAGGTGTGCCGCACGCTGGGGGCCGCCTTCGCCGCGGACTATCAGCCCATACTCACGGATACCGGTTGGTTGCAGATGGAGAACAGCGGCTCGGGAACCGACTCCCGGGGGCTCTTTGTCCGTCAGATCGGCAGCATCGTCTCCATTCAAGGGTATGTCAATACGGCATTCCGGGACGGGGGCAACTGGGGCGGCATCGTGGCGGTCCTTCCCAACAAGGTCCAGCCGCCCAAATACAGCGTGCGTTGTACGGCTGCCAACTGGAACGACGACCATAAATACAACAGGGGTACGACGTTCACGATATACGGCGGCAGCCGCAAGGTCCAGCTCTACGAGAGCGGCATGTACAACGTGAATGTGGAACTCAACTTTACCTATTTTGTATGAAAAAGAGAATCAACGTAAGCGGCGACATCGAGAGTCGCCGGAAGATTGCGGAGAGACGTATCCCCGCAGCAGTGCAACCCGTAATCATTCCCGAGCAAGATGAAAGACAGGAAAAGGACTCCGGAGCGGCCGAAGACGGCAAAGCCGGCGTCGCCCCGAAAGCGCGAAGACGGAAGACCGAAGGGAACCCTTAAACGTTTCCCGTTCGACGAGACGCGTCTGGGCTTCATGCTCCGTTACGAGATGCCGGTGGTCTACTACCTTCTGCGGCGGCTCTGCTCCGGGCAGCAGCCGTTCGAACCGGACTGGCGGGTGGTCGACGCCGTGGCGCGAGCCTCGAAAGACCCCTCGTACCGCAAGCCCAAATTCCGCCGCTATCTGGAGGAGTACAGCCGGGACGGGCTCTGCTGCCGTCGGGGGAAACGGCTCACACCCGAACGAAAGACCTACTACGAGGGTATCCGTCGCCGCAAGACGGAAGCCTTTGTCCGGCAGAATCGGGTACAACTCGAAAAGCGCAACAGGGAGCGCCCGGACGGTGGCATACTGCTGCAAGAGATGAAAGCCGTCGTTAAAAAGAAATTGTAATGCACTGACAATAAACAATCTGCAAAACATCTAATTACATCTATGGCTCTTAGAGATTGTTTGTCTATTTTTGTATCCGGTCGTTCCAAGACCCTCGTATATTGTCAAATGAGTATCCCGTCCAAGGGATACGGTCAGCGAGACTCATCTCCCAATCTTGTCAACTGAAACGGACGGTGCAACCGAACCCGTCCGCCCTGTATCCAGTTTCGGATGATACGGCATGTCCGTGTCGTCCCCTTCGGGCATTTTTTAATCCATAAATTATCGAGTTACGATGCAAGAAGATTTGGAAAAGACGGGCGGCATGGAAGGCAGGTCTGTCGAAGAGATGTTCCTCGGGATTCAGGAGTCCTACGAGGCGGCGCAGCAACGTGCGCAGGAGGAGAACCGGGCATTCGCCCGCACGGAATTTTTCAGGATGGACAAGCTGGGTGTGTACCGACTGCGGGTATTGCCCCTGGCACCCAACGCGGACGGTACGGCCTCGCGTCCGGGCTACGAGTTCCCCGTGCACCAGCTGCTGTTGGAATTGGAGAAACCTACGACGGGAAGCAAGGCCCAGAAAATGTATGTCACGGTCACCCGCGCCACGGATGCCGGCTATTCGGTGGACCCCATCGAGACCTACCGCCGTCTGGCCGTGGCACAGGCCAAGGAGCAGGGCGACGACAAGCTGGCGGAGAAGATCGACGGCGGCTCGTTCGGCGGCGGGCTGAAATACAGCTACGGGCACTGCCTCTATATCTTCGACCTGAACGAGCGCGGCAAGGGCATCCAGATGATGACCCTCTCGCACGCGCAGTTCAAGGACCTGGACGAACGCAAGTTCAAGCTGTGGCAGAAGAAACTGCAGAAGAATCCGGCATACCCGTGTCCGATCTCCTCGGTGCGCGACGCCTATCCGGTGGAGATCGAGAAGCGCAAGAACGGCTCGAAGACCGAGTATGTCATCTCTATCGACAACGAGTCGGACCCCGTATCACTCACCCGTGAGGAGCTCACGGCATTGATGGGTGCACCTCGTATTCCCGACATCATCTACCGCTACACCCGCTACCATCTGGGAGCTACCGTTGAGTTTCTCAAACAGTGCGACGCACTTTACGGCATGTCGCTCATGGAGACGGACGACATGAAGGCGGTCATCGACACGCTCGAGGGGGAACTGACCAAGGAGGATACCTCGGCATTCTCGTTCGACCGCCGCACGAAGGAGAGCCGGGAGAACGGACAGAACGGCAACGGACGCATCTCCTACGACGACCTGAGCGACCGTTACGAGGAATTGCGCCGCCAGTCGCTCTCGGACCGCACCGAGGAGGGGCAGGAGCTGCGCTCGCTGATCCGCGCCTTCATCGAGCAGGAGGGCCTTTCCGTCCGCGTCACGCGTTCGACGTCCAACGGCGAACTGCTGGACATGATTTATGACGAGATCATGGGCCCGGAACCGGATAACAAGGGCGAAGAGGCGTCCGAAGGGGAGGATACGCCGCAGGAAGAGGACCCGCAACCGGAGGAGCGCACGGAGCGTCCCCGACGCCGCAGATAACACGATTATGCGTATGGGAGGAGCAAACACCTCCCATACATGTAATTTATGTCCAGACGGCGTTACAACCCGGGGCTGCTCGAATCGGCGCAATGCACAATAGGTGACGGACCATATTCTCCTTCTTCCCACTCTCTGATATACAAAACATGGATCAATATCCTCTGCAGGTGTTTTTCAGAAGATTTTCATTCTAAGGAACCCTCTTACAAAGGTTGTCGTGTTTGTAAGGAATGGCTGAACTTCCAGAATTTCGCCCGGTTTTATGAAACCGCTCCATACAGGGAAGACGGGTGGCAGTTGGATAAGGATATTCTTATCAAAGGGAATAAAGAGTACGCTCCTGATAAATGCGCTTTTGTGCCACCGGAAATAAACAAGTTGTTTGTCGGAAGAAGATTGTACCGAGGAAATACTCCGCAGGGAGTATTCCATGAGGCTAAACGGAACAGATATAAAGCGAGTATGCATGATGGTACGGGAAAAACAAAATACCTTGGTCGTTACCTCACGGTTGAAGAGGCCTTCAACGCATACAAAACGGCAAAAGAGGCCCGTATCCGTTCTGTGGCTGAACGGTTCAAAGGTAGAATCTCTCCCGAATTATATGATGCAATGATGAATTATGAAATCGAAATAACCGATTAAATGGAACATACAACCCGAAAGACTCCTTGCGCATTGCTGATTGCAGATACCCATTGCGGGAAAGAGACCACGGAGGCATTTGTCCGCAACTGGCAGGAGGCAATAGACATCTGTAAGGAGAAAAAGATACATAGAGTCTTCTTTGCCGGAGATCTGGTGCTCAGCCGGGCGGCGCAGACGCTCGACATCCTGCTGGCCATACACGATGTACTGGCGCATTGCAGGGATGCCGGCATCGAAATGGTGATGATGAACGGCAACCACTGTAAGGTGAACCAGGAGGCGGTCCGTGGATATTGTCATGTCTTCGACTCATTCTCCAATGTCCGTGTCGTGGATACGTTCTTCGAGATGCCCATTGCAGACGGCATCTATGTAAGTCTTATTCCGTATTTCCCGGAACAAGGCTCATTTATCGAGAAACTGCGTCAACTCGAAACTCTCTCTTTCGAGCATACTGCCAAATGCAGAATCCTGATTCTTCATGAAGGCATTCGTGGCGGTTTGGGAGAGCCGACAGAGAATGAACTGCCTGCCAAGATATTTTCAAAGTGGGACAAAGTTCTCGTCGGGCATTACCACAATCGTAATCGTATAGAGCCCAATATCGAGTATATCGGTTCTTCGCGCCAGCACAACTTCGGCGAGGACGAGGAGAAGGGCTACACGGTCATCTACACCGACGGTACGCACGAGTTCATCAAGAACAAGGTGAACACGCGCTACAAGGTGCTGGACGTGTCGGCCGAGCGGGTGGGCCTGCACCTCATGGACGAACTCAGGGAGATCGATACCGATGGCCGCTACAAGGTCAAGGTGCGGGTCCATGCCCCGCAGGCAGCCATGAAGTCGGTCAACAAGGTTGCGCTCTTGGAAGCCGGTGCCACTAAGGTAGAGCTTATAGCCGACGATGAAGAGATGCTCGAAGCCTCGTCCTCGTCGCTCTTCGAGAAATTCGACAGCCGCCGCATCCGCGAGACCTACGAGGAGTTCTGCCGCGAAAAGCAGATCGACGAGGTGGCTGTCGGACTGGAATACTTATCTAAAATCGAGAACAGACCATGTGGAAACTGAAAACCATAGAGGCGGAAAACCTGTGTGCTTTCCGTCATTTATCGTACACCTTGCAGCAAGGCGTTACGACGTTGATATTCGGCGACAACCGCGACAACGACTCCCAGCAGTCGAACGGTGCCGGAAAATCCGCCCTTTTGGAGTGCATCGCCATCGGCATCACGGGCAGCCCGCTGCGCAAGATACGTTCGGAGGAGATTATCAACGATGCCGCCGAGGAGTGCCGTATCAACCTGCATCTGGCAAATGACGCTTCCAATGAGGAACTCATCGTTGCACGCTGCATTCCCCGCAAAGGGACATCGACGGTTGCCTGCACGCTCCGGCGAGGCGGTAAGAATGTGGAGACGGACGAGGCCGTGCAGCCCTCGGTCGATGCCTACAACCGCTACATCCTTGACAAGTTAGGTGTCACGCGGGATGAGCTGCTGAACAACTTTATCCTCTCGAAATACCGTTACGAGGACTTTCTGTCCTCCTCGGACAAGGAAAAAAAGGAGATCATCAACCGCTTCTCGAACGGCATTCTCGTCGATGAAGCCATTGCCCGTGTCGAAGAGGACATCGAGCCTCTTGGGCGCGAGCAACAGCGGATAAACCTCGAACTGGCCGGCATAGACGGGCGTATCGAGATGTTGCAGGAGCAGATCGACCGCGAGACGGCGGCGGGTGAAGAGCGTGGGCGCACCCGTGCAACCCGCATTGCGGAGCTCGAAGCCTCCATCGCTGCCAAACGGGAACAGATACGTGCCCGGAAAGAGTCGGCTGACGAAACCGACGGAATGATGGAGAAAGTCAGGCAGGCGGACGAAGCGTTGCAGGAGCTGGAATCTTCGGACACCTCGTTGGAAGAGTGCCTGAAAGCCATCGAAGCGTTTATGCCGCTTTTCCCGAACGCCCGGCGCACGGACTGGAACCGTACCCTCTGGCTCAAAAAAGAGGATATGGAGGTTGCCCGCGCTTCGCTTGCCAACCTCGACGCTGCGGTGAAGCATGCCGAAGGGACGCTGGCGGAGAAACGTGCGGCGTGGGAACAGTTCAAAAAGGATTACGCCGATTTCTGTTCGCAGTACGAGGAACAGACGGCGGGCTATCAGTCGCGGTTGCAGGAGATAGATAGCCAGTTGCGCGACCTTGCCGGACGTCTGGACGAGCTGCGCCGCAAGCGCCGTACCGTCTCGGCAGGAATCGACGAACTGTCCAACAAACTGGCCGGTTCGATTACCTGTCCCGCCTGCGGGCACGAGTTCCTGGTAGCTCATCCCGGATTCGACATCGAGGCGGGAACCAAGGAGCTGCGTCTTCGTCAGCAGCAACTCTCCGAGGTGAACGGTCGCATAGAGGCCGGGGAGAAACAATCCGAGGAGGTGGAGATGCAGCAGAACCGTATCTGCACCGAACGCCGCGACATCGAGAACAAGCACCGGGATTGGGAACAGAAGCTGTCGGAACATGAGCGTGCGGTGCGCAGTGCCACAAGCAGCGTCGAGGATGCGGAGCATAACCGCAAGCGCACCCAAGCCGGGATTGCCGCCATGCAGGAGGAGATCGACGGCATCCGCCGCAAGGTATTCGACGAAGTGTTCGGCTTCATTGACGAGCGTAACGCCGTACTCGGTCGGGAGAAGCGCAAAGCCGAGGAGGACATCCGTTCGGCGGAGTGTGCCGTGGACACCCTGAAAGAGACCATCCGCGAGGTAAACGAAGCTGCCGCGACCGATCTGACCCGGTCGCTTCGCGCCACGCTGAAAGAGGAAAAGCAACGCTCGATGGAGACCGCCAGGCGCAAGTTCGACGTGGACGACAAAGTGCGGGCGCTGGAAATACAGCGCGAGCGTTTCGTGCAGTTCAAGACCTATCTGGCCAACACGAAAATCGAGGCCCTCAGCCGCATCACCAACGAGTTTCTCGTCGGTATCGGCAGCGACATCCGCATCCGTTTCGACGGTTATACGGTGCTCAAAAGCGGCAAGGTACGCGAGAAAATCTCTATTTCACTGTTGCGTGACGGCGTGGACTGCGGCTCGTTCGGCAAGTTCTCGGCAGGCGAAGCCGCCCGCGTGAATCTGGCGACAATCCTTGCCATGCAAAAGCTCGTCAACGCCAACTGCGATGACGAGAAAGGGCTGGACCTGCTCGTTCTCGATGAGATACTGGAAGCGGTGGACGAAGCCGGTCTGGCGTCCATGTTCGAGGCGTTGAACGCCCTCGGCGGAACCGTGCTGGTGGTATCGCACGGGAACGTCGCGGAGGGTTATCCCCATAAACTGGTAATCGTCAAGGAAAATGGAGAATCGCGTATCGGATAACATCGGCCGCGAACAGGTTTTGGCGTTGGATGTGGCGACCAAGACCGGCTATTACAGCCAGCATGAGAGCGGGACATGGAATTTCACGGAGTCGAAACGCCGCAACGGCAACAAGATGCACGGCGCGTTCCGCACGATGCTTCTCGCCTACATGCGCCGCTACGGCATCCGTCGGATCGTTGCCGAGGACGTGGCCGTGAACCGCCACTTCTACGACATGCGCCGTCTGTCGGAGCTGCGGGGAATCTTACTCGAAGTTTACGACGAGCTGGATCTTCCCGAGCCGGAGTTCGTCAATCCCACCACGCTCAAGAAATGGGCGACGGGAGACGGACACGCCACCAAGGCGCAGATGATAGTCGCGTGCAAGAGCAGGTACGGAATAGTCCCCGTGGATGACAACGCCGCCGACGCCTGCCACCTCTTCTATTACTACATACGCAGATACAGATTGTAAAATGACACGCTTTTAAGATTCGGGCGGCGGTGAGGCTGCCGCCCGCCCTTTAATTGACGCTCACCGAAGCTGACAGATTGGGACAAGAGATTAGCTATCAACTTCTTTTCAGTCAGTGAAAGTGTGGAAAAGAAAGATGTATTTACAGCGAATCCATCCGCAGGGGATGAATCCGCAAGACGGAGGGCAGCACTTCTACGGAAGTATGTCATGCCCCATAAAAATCTGATATACAGCATTTGCATCAAATATACCTTCAATCAGGAGGATATCGAGGACAACTACATAGAGGCCCTTGCGAATTTCTTCAAGTACATGGACTCGTACGACCCGGCACGTCCCGTGAAAACGTGGATCTATGCCGTCACGAAGCGGCTTGTGGCTGACCTGAACTCCCGGAACCGCAGCCGGACGCCGGCGGATGACAATGTAGAGATTGGGGAGCTGCGCTCGACGCTGCTCGCCGAGGACGAGCCGACGGAGAACTGCATGGGCATGGACAACTACCGCGAGTTCTACAATGACGACATCCTCTGGGCATTGGACCGCCTCAAACCGATTTACAGGGAGGCGTTCCTGCTGCAACAGGCAGGCTACAAGATAGGCGAAATCATGGAGATTACCTACCGGAACGGGACGCTCCAGGCCCGGAATATCGAGACGGTCAAGAGCCGTCTGTTTCTGGCCAAGGCACAACTGCGCAATCTTCTGACACGCGATGGAGAGAGACGAGTGGAGAAATAGCAGCCGGAGGCTTTTCACCCGCCTCGTGCGTGCGACGCTGTGGGAGGATTTCGTCTTCCCGGCGGGCGGCCGCACAGGCAGGGTGCTGGACGCCTGCTTCGACGCGCTGGCTCCCGTCAGCGCGGAACGCCTGGCGGACTTCTGCATCTGTCAGGTATTCGCCATCTCCGGTTTCACCGCGGACTACCGTTTCCGGTGGGATGTCACGCACTCGTTCGGGAAGAAAGCCGTGGAACGCTACCTGCACTCGGGCAGGCAGCGTCGCCGCCATGAAGACCGCTGGCTGGGGAGCTTCTCCCTGTCGCGCCCGGGGATTGCCGCACTCGCCGAAGACCGCAGCCGGCATCCGTTCGAACGGTTCATCTATCCCGAGTATGAGGAGACGACCAAGCGGCGCCTGCTCTCGACCGAGGCGGGCTATGCCGTGTGCGGCATGTCCACCTTGCTGTGGACGCCCTTCTCTCCCTCCTGTCGGCATTGTATTCATGCCGGGCGTTGCCGGCGCAGGACAGCCGCCCTTTACCCGGAGCTGTACCGTATCCGCTGCGAGGCGTGGAATAAAAGGGGAAAGGAGGCTAAGGTATGAGCACGACCAATCCATTGAGCGCGGAATTCCTCTATGAGCTGTATGCCACGGCTCTCAGGCAGGAGACCCTGTGCGGCATACTCGCACGTCACATGCGCAAGGAATATCTGCCGGACCGCTCCTTCCAGCGGGTGCAGGAGCGCATCGCCGCGCATTACCGCACCTACAAGACACCGCCGTCGTATGCCGTGCTGGCGCAGACCTTTCAGGAGGATTACGACGCCATCGAATTGATCGACACCTTCCGCGAGTACGACGAGGGACAGAGCGCCGAGGTGATGACCGACATGCTCGAAAATTACATCAAGGGTGTGCGGCTGCAGGCGGTCTATGCCGAGGTGGGGAAACTCTACAACGAGAACCGGCAGGACAAGGCGGAGAAGACACTGCGGGAATATGCCGAGTGGCTGGCGGGATTTACGCTCAAGAGTACCTCCTTTATCGATGTCGCCCGGACCTTCTCGGAACGGTTCGAGCGGAACCGCCGCCGCGAGGAGGAAGAGGAGCGCTCGACGGCGCCCCGCGTATCGCGGTTCTATATCCCGTATCTCGACGCCCTGAATGCCGGGCGCAACCTGCGGGGACAATTAACCTGCTTCCTCGCCTCGACAGGTGTCGGGAAATCCCATATCGCCAAATGGATAGGCGTCAGGGCGGACATCGACGACGGGCTGCATGTACTGCATTTCCAGCTGGAAGGCTCGGAAGAGGAGGCGTTGAATGCCTACTCCGGCGGGCTGATATCGAGGAATGCCTACTACTTCGAGCGGGGAAAGATTTCCGACACGGAGATGCGTCATCTGGAAAAGCAGGTGCTTGCATACGCGGGCAGTATCACCGTGCGCAGTTACCCGCGTTTCAATGCACAGGTCTCGACACTCGACATCAAGAACGGTATATCCGAGTACCGCAAGCTCAAAGGGCACAACCCCGATATCGTCATCATCGACTCGATGGACCTGCTGACGGACGCTGCACGCCGTGCGTGGGACGCGAGCCACGAACGGGCGAAACGCATCGCCGTGGCCAATGACCTCAAAGACCTCGCATCGGACGAGAAAGTGTGGATGGTGGTGACATACCAGTCCACCATCGAGGACCGCGAGTGGCTCAACGATGAGAGGAACGTGCTTACGGAGTACAACTGTTCCGAGGCCAAAGGATTGTCGCGCCCCTGCACGCACCTGATCTCGCTTAACCAGTCATCGGCCGAGCGCAAGGAGAACGTCATGCGCCTGCACGTGGCAAAGAGTCGCTTCTTCAAGAAGGGCGATACCATCAAGATTGCCACGGATTATGACAACGAGGTGTTCTACGACAGCCAACGAACGCTGAACCTGAACAGGGAATAGATTACCGGAAAAACATCGGCCTTATATGGATTATTTTTGTGGAGATACAGGACATAAAAGGCGCCGATTACTGTCCTATTGCATGGTGAATAATGACTATCTTTGCCACACGATAAGTCTTAAAAAGGCGTTCTGGAACTTATTACACAACAAGACACTGGCATAATTTTAGATCCGGCCAAACCTAAGTATTTTTACCCACTGTTGGCGGAGGGCGACTGCAAAATGATTCTACGATAGCGGTCGCCTTGTTGTTTTTATCCCACCTCTTTATTGCGCCTGCACATTGTCTTCGATAAGAATGAGAACTTTTGTGTTTGCCTGAAATACAAGGCGGCACAGAAAAGAAGAACGTTGCCGGCAATTATTTGCGAACCATGTAAAGCAATTGAATAACTGCACTTTTAACTCGTCGGACCACTCTATTAAGAGTAAGAAATTCCTTGACAACTATCTTCGGTATTATACGTTGTTATTTCACTCAATAATTCAATCAGAATATAATCAGTTCTTTGGTGGAATTTTTGAACATCATTTTGTGCGAGCTTAGAAATGGATAGCCAAGCAATCCATCTATGCCAAGATTCAAATGGCTTATGTCGCCCACAACAAATGGCTGTTCCTCAAAGGCAACGCCTCCAGTTGTAAAGTTCAGGTTGCCAAATTCCTGTTGGGTAACATTCCCCGAAATTCCCGTAAGATTGGTCGTTTCAAATTTCGCATCCTCCGGCAACGCAGACTTTTGAATCAGGTTTGCACCGGCTCCACAGTCTATGCCTAATTCAACTTCCTTACCGTCCATGTTTATTTTTATACATGGCAAATAATTCGATGCGAACTGACTGTATGGTATTGTGGCAATCGGATTACCTTGAAGGCGTATCTTCGCATTAGAGTCTATCAAGGTTAGCTTTTTAGCATCGTAATCATAAATAATGTCATAGCCTCCCAATATATCCATACCTATCAATCCGGCTATCGGCAATTCTTCTGCGTTTGCCTCCAGATGTTTCAGACTCCGTGTTAGGAATGAGGCGTTCTCTGTCGTTATGCCGGAGAGATTGAGATTGATGCTGTCCGCGACTGCGACGCCTGCGGTAGAATGTGCATTTACCCCGCCAATATTTGCAGTCCCACTTTTTGAGTTTAGATCAGCAATATAGTCAGAATTTAGGATAGAACGCTTTGCTCCTGAATCCAATATTAAATTACAATCCTTGCCGTTAATTTGACCTTTAAGTATCACCAAGTGATTGGCATCCAATGCAAAAGGAATTGTAACCAACGGCACTCCAGCTTTTTTCGCAGATACTTTCTTAACAGACTGTGCTTTTGCCCCGGAGAGATAATCCAACTGTATAATCTTCCCTTTCTCATTGAAGCCGAAACAAGCATCTTTCTCTCCGAGAACCGAATATTTTATCTTATAAGTCAAAATCATGCCTCCGTTGTCGGTATGCTCTGAATTTACGAGAACCATGTCTTCGATGGTATTGTTTGCGAGTGTCCCGAACACAGCTTTAAGCGAGGGTTGGAGCAAATTGCCGGAATTGCCTAATATGGTGCAATCTTCCGATAACAGACTATCCAACAATGATGCGTCCTTTGTATTGAGTGCTTCCTTGATTACATTCAGTTGATTCTGATATAGTCCTTCTTGCGCGAAAGAAGCCGATGCACAAATTATGCTTATTGCAATAATTAACAAAATCTTTTTCATAACTCAATTTTTTGATGCCATTCTAAGGGTTTCTATCTGGCATCATTACTATTTTAATGCAAAGTTACACAATTTCGCTGACATACAGCGTGCTCCGATGTAAATTTGTGCCTTTTTCGCTCTTTACACTTAATCATAAAAATACTTACCAAACGTTAAGATTTAGTTAAATATTTCATTCAAAACACACGCCTTTTCTAATCCATTCACTCCCTCAAAGCAACTTTTTCATTCCCTCTTTTCCTTAACTGATAGTTGTACCGTTATTTTCTCATGTAGTTGATTATCAGCGATAAAAGTCATTGAAAATCAATTCCACATAAACTAAAGGAGCTACATGATATCCCCATGTTACACAGCAATCTTTTTTTGCAGCTAAATTTCCATACAAAAAAATCTACTGACAATCATATCCATTATCCAATAAAATTCTTCTCATAGCATGAGCCCATGCGAAACAACCATCTACAGGATAACGAAAAGGAATACAATTATACGAAGTAGATCCACAAGACTGGTTTACAATCTTTTGATACAAAGAATTTAAAACGGCTTCACTTGGTATCGCTGATATCGCACGAGTTTTAACCTCCAAATTGGGGTTTAATATTAGTTTATTCTGAATACTTTTCTGCAGAACATCATCAACCATTTTTATAGAAATAATTTCTGTTGTTCCTTCCAATACAGAAACTTCCAAAGACAAATGTTCCTTTATCGCACGATTTATCAAGGACACACAATTTGAAGACTTATCGCTCCCCATATCAAGGAAATAAGGTCGGCTCGTTTGCATAAATGTCACAACAATTCTTCCATTATCTACTTCCGTCCCTATTCCTACAGGTAAAAGAACTTTTTTAGTAGTCACTTCATTAGTTGTCAAAACAGTTATTTCATCTAACGAATTGACATTCACCTTTTCGGAATCAATAGAAGGATTCCCGTCAAAAGAAGAACTACAAGAAACTACAAACATTCCTATGGAAATGAATGTAATAATTAAAGACGCTAATTTTCTCATAATACAATTATTTTTTAATTATTACACTTTATTAACTAATTCCACTTGAAGCACACAAAAAAGTGTTGCTATTTGTCGAAATTCCTACGTTCTCAAATCACAAGATGCGCATAACTCTTCTTCTTATTTCGTATGTCTGGAATAGAGTTGCCTCAATCCGAGTACAAAATTACTAATTTTTCTTGGCAAACTATTATGTTTGAGCCAATTTCTGCACTTTGCATATGTAAATTATCCGATTTTCACACAATATGATATGGAGAATGATAGATATGGACGAAAAAGCTCCTTCTAAAAGTGTGGTTTTACGGTCTTTTGTACCGTCATTGGTTCTCAAAGCACAAATAATGCTGAAATTCAATAGTAAAGAACAATTCCTTGACAATCATAAGATAACCTTATTGAATTTATAGAGAATGCGGACGTGGAAATACCGTCCGCATTCTTCATCATCGTCGTGTTGCATCCGCAGATTCAGACGCACGCGCGACTTGTCGGGAAGACATGATTCGCATGTAGCGCAAGGCCATCATGATTCTGTCCGGTTCTCCGGTGCAGAACGCATCGACCGATAGGTTATTGACCGCCGCCCAGTGCGTGGTAAAGGTCGATCACGCTCTGTATCTCCGCCTTCCGGTCTGCGAGCAGTTCGAGCTGCGCCGACAGCAGCGACTGCCGCGCCGTGAGTACCTGCAAATAGTTGATATTCCCGTGCCGCATCAACAATCGGGTATCGTCTACTACTTGTTGCAAGTGTTCGATCCGTCTGCGGTCCACGCCGACCCTCGTGCGTGCCGTCTGCCACTGCGTCACGGCGTCGTTGACCTCGACGCCCGCGTCGAGCAGCGTCTGCCGGAACGACAGCAGCGCCTCTTCCTGCTGCGCCTTCGCGATTTTCAGGTTGGCACGGTTCTTACCCTTGTTGAACAGGGGCTGTACGAGCGATCCCACCGCCTGCCACAGCCATCCTTTCGGGTCGGCTATCGCCGCGCCGTTGTTGGTCCAGCCGGCCGAACCGGAGAGCGTGATGCCCGGGTAGAAAGCCGCCCGCGCCTGCGCGGTCATGTAAAACCGCTGCTTCAGCACCGCTTCCGCCTGCCGGATGTCGGGGCGTGCGGTCAGCAGTTCCAGCGGCACGCCGACCGACAGCTCCTGCGGGAATCCGCTCCCGTCGAGCGTACCGCGTTCGATGCTCCCGGGCATCCGTCCCAGCAATGCCGACAGCGAATTTTCGGTCTCCGAGATCTGCCGCAGAATGTCGTGCAACGAGTTCTGCACGGCCAGCCGGCCGGCCTCTGCCTGCTCTACCGTCGCCCTGTCGGCTTCACCGGCGCGCATCAGCCCCCGCAGCGTGCGGATGTACTCGTCCCAGCTGCCGAGGGTCTCCTCGGTGACGGTGCGCTGCCCGTCGAGCAGCAGCAAGGTGTAGTAGCTTCCTGCGACAGTGGCTATGAGCTGCGTGCGGACGGCCTGCCGGTAGGCTTCGCTCTCCTCCAATGCAGCCGCGGCACCGCGCTTGGCACCCGTCAACTTGCCGAAGATGTCGATCTCCCAGCTCGCCGAACCGCCGAGGCTGTAGGTCTTCGTCGCCGCGCCGCCGTCGAAACCAGACAGCGTGCCCGACGCATCCGCCTGCACCGAAGGCAGGTAAGCCAGCCGAGCAGTCCGCAGCGATGCCTGCGCCTCCTCGACTTTCAGGCGGGCGATGCGCAGGTCGGTATTGGCTTCCAGCCCCTCGCGGACCAGTGTCTGCAACTGCGGATCGGTGAAGAGTTCATCCCACCGCAGCTGTGCGAGCGAGGCGGTGGTATCGGCCCCGATCTCCGTGCGGTAGAGCCCGTCACTCGCAACCTCGGGACGCTGGTATTTCGTATAGATGCCGCAGCCGCTCAGCAGCAGGGCGTGTGCGATCATGATGACAATCCTTTTCATAGTGTTTCCTCCTTTCCGTGTTTGGGCATTATCCTCTCTTCGATACGCTGGAATACGATGAAGAAGACCGGCACGACGAACAGCAGCGCCAGCGTTCCCACGAACATGCCGCCGACGGCTCCGGCACCTACCGAGAGGTTTCCATTGGCTCCCGCTCCCGAGGCGAAGAGCAGCGGCAGCAGCCCGATGATCATCGTCAGGGCGGTCATCAGAATCGGGCGCAGACGCACCTTGGCAGCCGACAGCGCAGCCTCGGCGATTCCCATGCCCTGCCGGCGGCGTTCCGAGGCGTATTCGGTCAAGAGAATAGCCGTCTTGGAGAGCAGTCCGATAAGCATGATCAGTCCGGTTTGCATATAGATATTGTTCTCGACGCCGAACAAGCGTGCGAAAAGGAATGATCCCGCAAGACCGAACGGCACGGAGCAGATGACGGCCAACGGGATGAACAGGCTCTCGTAGAGGGCGCAGAGGATAAGGTAGATGAAGACCACGCAGAGCGTGAATATCAGCACCGTGTTGTCGCTTTCGGCCTCCTCGCGCGAAATGCCGCCCAGTTCGTAGCCGTAGCCCGTGGGCATGGTCTGTGCCGCCGCCTCGCCGATGGCCGCTATGACATCGCCCGTGCTGTACCCTTCGGCGGGCATGACGCTCACCGCGATGGAGGGATACATGTTGAAGCGGTCGAGCGTCTCCGCGCCGTAGACTTTCGTAAGGGTGATAAACTGCCCGACGGGCGCCATCTCGCCCCCGGAGGTGCGGACGAACATGTTACCGAGGGCGTCGGTGTCGAAGCGGTGCTCCTTATCGGCCTGCACCATCACGCGGTAGATCTTCGAGAAGCGGTTGACGTTCGAGACATAGCTGCCGCCGATGTAGCCCGACAGCACGCCCAATACGTCGGCAGGCGTGATGCCTGCCCGCAGGCACTGCACCGCATCGACCTCGACGACATACTGCGGGTATTTGGTGTCGAACATCGAGTAGGCCATCTGCACCTCCGGCCGGGCATTCAGTACCCCGATGAGTTTTTGCGCGTGCCCGTTGAGCCGCTCCACGCTGCCGCCCGTACGGTCCTGCACGTGCAGTTCGATGCCGTTGCCCATGCCGTATCCCATAATGGCGGGCTGCGCGAAGGCGAACACCTGAGCCGTACCCACGTCGGCCGTGCGGGCGTAGATCTGTCCGAGCACCATGCCGATGCCGTTCTGCCAGCCTGTACGTTCTTCCCACGGTTTCAGGCGCAGGATGAACATGCCGCTCGTGGCCGCCTGTCCTCCGATCAGGCTCACGCCCGCCATGCGCGAGTAGAGCTCCACCTGCGGCAGATCGCAGACCAGCGGTTCTATCTCGTCCAGCGCCCGGTTGGTCTGTTCGAGCGTGCTGCCCGGGGGCGTGGAGACGTTCACGAAGACGGTTCCCATATCTTCGTCGGGAACCAGCCCTGTCCGGGTGGTCGCGGTCAGCACCGCCAGCAGGACCACAGCCGCCACCAGCGCGGCGCCTACCGTCCACTTGTGGCGGAAGAGCCGCCGGACGCCGCCGGTATAGCGAGCCGTCAAACGGGCGAAGGAAGCGTCGAAGGCAGCGTGGAAGCGCGCCCCGAAACCCTTGCCGCCCGTCTGCGGCTTCATCAGCAGGGCGCAGAGCGCCGGAGAGAGCGTCAGGGCATTGGTGGTGGAGATGGCCACCGCCACGGCCATCGTCAGCCCGAACTGCATGTAGAACGTGCCGCTCGTACCGCCCAGAAACGACGTGGGGATAAACACGGCCATGAAGACGATCGTGGTGGTGATGACCGCCGAAGTTATTTCGCCCATCGCCGAAACGGTCGCCTCGTAGGAGGAGCGGCATCCGCCGTCTAATTTTGCCTGCACTGCCTCGACTACCACGATGGCATCGTCCACGACCGTGCCGATGACCAGCACCAGTGCGAAAAGTGTCAGCAGATTGAGACTGAATCCGGCAATGTAGAGAAACGCGAACGTGCCCACCAGCGACACGACGATGGCGGCGGCGGGTATCAGCGTGGCGCGGACGCTCTGCAAGAAAAGATAGACGACCAATACAACGAGGATGACGGCCAGCACGAGCGTCTTGACGACCTCGCGGACCGAGGCGTCGAGGTACTCCTTGGCACTCAATACGTCCGCCAGTTCCAGCCCTTCGGGCAGTTGTGCGGAGAGCTCCTCCACGAGGCGGTCGATCTGCTCGATAATCTCGTTGGCGTTCGAACCCGCCACCTGCGTGATCATGGCTCCCGAGCCGGCATGCCCGGCGATACGCACGTCGGTGGCATAGGTCAGCGCTCCCAACTCGATGCGGGCCACGTCTTTCAGACGCAGCACCTCGCCCGTAGGCAGGGCCTTGAGCACGATGTCGCCGAACTCCTCGGCCGTCTCATAGCGTCCCCGATATTTGAGCGTGTACTGGAACGTGCGGTCGCTCTCCTCGCCCAGCGTGCCTGTCGGAGCTTCGATGTTCTGCGTGCCCAGCGCGGCGGCGACATCGGACGGTTCCAGGGCGTGCTGCGCCATCGCCTTGGGGTCGAGCCATACCCGCATGGCGTAGTCGCCGCCGAACACCTGCACGTTGCCCACGCCCTTGATGCGCGAGAGGCGCGGTTCGATGTTTATCTTCAAGTAGTTGTTGATGAAGTTCTGGTCGAACCGGTCGTCGGGGCTGTAAAGGGCGATGAATTTCAGAATGCCGGTCTGCTCTTTCGCCACATTGACACCGATCTGCGTCACCTCGGCGGGCAGCAGCCCCTCAGCCTCGGCCACGCGGTTCTTGATGTTCACGGTGGCCATGTCGGGGTCGGTGCCCTGACGGAAATAGACGGTGATGGATGCCTGCCCCGTGTTGGTGGCAGTCGAGGTCATGTAAGTCATATTCTCCACGCCGTTGATGGCCTCTTCCAGCGGTGCGATGACAGCCTTCTGCACCGTCTCGGCGTTGGCTCCCGTGTAGGTGGCCGAGATGGTAACGGTAGGCGGCGCGATGTCGGGGAACTGCTCCATCGGCAGGTTTACGAGGCTGAGGAATCCCAGTATCAGAATGAATACGGAGATGACGCACGAGAGGATCGGGCGGTCGATGAATGTACGGACTTTCATAGCTATCCCTCCTTTTGACTTGTCGCACCCGAAGTCCCGTCCACCGATGCTCCCTCGCGCACCAGTCCGGCACCTTCCGCGATGATGACATCACCCTCTTTGAGACCGCTCTCCACGATGTATTCCCGTCCGTCGTTCAGAGGGAATACCTTGATCTCTGCGGAGACAGCCTTGCCGTCCACGACGCGGTAGACGAATATCCGGTCCTGTATCTCGAAGGTCGCCTCCTGCGGGATAACCACGGCGCCGCTCCGCACGTAGGGAATGACGACGGTTCCGCTGCCGCCGTTGCGCAGCAGGTGCGAGGGGTTGGGAAAGGTGGCGCGCAGGGTGACGGAACCCGTCGTGCGCTCTATCGTGCCGCTGACGGCGTCGATGCGTCCCGCATGCTCGTAAGGGCTTCCGTCCGCCAGACGCAGCGAGACCGCAGGAAGGCGGTTCAGGTACTCTTCCGACGAGCCGTTCTCACGGACGAGGGCGAGCAGCTCCTTCTCCGACACCGAGAAGTAGGCGTACATCTCCCGGTCATCCGAGACGACACAGAGCGGGTCGCTAATAGAGGAGCCGACCAATGCCCCGACGCGGTAAGGCAGCATGCCGGCCACACCGTCCACGGGGCTCTTCACGGTCGTATAGGAGAGGTCGTTGCGGGCACTCGTCCGCTGCGCTTCGGCTTGAGCCAATGCAGCTTCGGCCTGCGCCAGCGAATTTTCCGCCGTTTGCAGGTCGAAATCCGACACGATCTGTTCCCGATGCAACTCCCGTTTGCTCCCGGCGGTCAGGCGTGCCGTAGCCACGGATGCCCCGGCACTCCGCACATTCGCCTCGGCCGTCTCCAGCGCGGCGCGGTAAGGTACCTGGTCGATGACGAAAAGCGTCTGCCCCTTGCGGACTTTCGCACCTTCGTCGATACATACTTCGGTGATCGTGCCGCTCACCTGCGGCCGGATCTCCACGGACTGCCGTCCCTGCACGGCTGCAGCGTACTCCCTGAAGAGCGTACGCTCGCCCGTCGTGACGGTAAGCGTCTTGTACTCCCGGCTCCCGCTGCCGTCCTGCTGCCATGAAAAGTTGCAGGACGACAGCATGAGGGCAAGAAGCGTCCCCATACCGGCTTTCCAGAATCTCTGTTTCATTGTCTTTTATTTTTGATGGTTACAAATCGTTCGGCTGCAGGTCAGGCGGTCAGCCATGCCAGGAGCGACCACCCCAGCAGATAACCGCAATACTGTATCTTGCCTTGTACGGGCACGGGCGTGCGGCCCGGGTATTTCAGAGCCGCTATAACGGAGGCAAACGTGGGAAGGGACAAAAGCGGATAGCCCCACGCGGGAAGGACGACGGCTCCCGCCGTTTCAGGCAACAGCCAGCCGGCACAGGCCGCCTGTACCGGACTCCCGCAGAGAAGCACGGCGTCGGCTGCCGCGAATACCGCCACCTGTACCCATTTACGGCGGAACATGCCCGTCGGAACGGTCAGGATAAAGGAGGAGAGGACGACGCGGACATACGGCCGAACGCCGGTCAGAGCGCTCCATGACGTTTCCGCACACAGGAACGCGTCGAACAGCAGCAGCTTGACAAGCATAAGACTCGTCATCCATATCATGGCCGGTATCCAGAGTTCGCGCGGCGACCATTTGCGGCCGGGTGCCGCCTTGCGGTATTCGTTGGCTTCCATATCCGATGAGTATTTTCCCTTTTTCTACCGCAAATGTAACGGCGTAACCGCCTTTGTGCTTGGTTCTGTTTCAATGGCATCTGGTTCGGATTCTTCATTTCATCTTTTTTTGCATATCTTCTCCTTCCGGAATGGGAAACGACGCGGCAGCAGGATTCAGCTGCTTTCAATCAACGGTTTATTGCAAAACAGGAAGAAACCTATTACCTTTGCATACGGATATACGGCGGGCAGGCGTCCGTCCCGTTTACGAACTGCATTGGTATGAAACTTTATCTTTTCGACAAGTGGCTGCTCCCGGAGGCACGGGAGCGTCTGGATATGCGCTTCTACGGACCGGAGCTGGCGGTCATGGAGGTCGCCGGAGACGGGGTTTTCCGCACGGGGAGCATCAGAAGCGACTATCAGGCGGACCTGCTGATCCTCGAAGGGGAATTCTCGGTAACGGCAAACGGCGCGCGGATGGTATTGAAGGCGCCTGCCTACATCGACTTCATCGGCTCGAACATCTGGACATGGAGCGACCTTACGACGAGCGCCGATTTCCGCGGGTGGCTGCTCGGCATGACTCAGCCCTTTTTCCGTGCGGTCGTAGACCTGCTGACGGTGAAAATAGGGGACAAGATTTTCGATTACATGCAGGCGCCCTTCTGGTCGCTCGCAGAAGGCGACGCACGCCGGCTCGACCGACTGCTGACCATCCTGTTCGAAGCGTTGGGAAATACCGGACATATCGCACAGCGAGACTTCATCCAGAACCTCATGCGCTGCTACCTGAGCGACCTGCTGGACATCGTGCTGCGGCAAAAGAGTCTCTCGGAACCGAACGGAACGCAAAACGGTATCGGAATGATCGTGCAGTTCCTCTACCTGCTCTACACCAACTACGCGGAGCACCACGAGGTGCAGTGGTATGCCGAACGGTTGCTCGTCTCGCCCAACGCGCTCTCCGTGGCCCTGAAAAAGGCATACGGGAAGAGTGCCAATGCCTTCATCGACGAACTTCTGTTCGAAAAAGCGAAGCAATGGCTTTCAGACCCCAACTACTCCGTGCAGCAAGTCGCCGACATGCTCTGTTTCTCCGACCAGTCGGCTTTCGGGAAGTTCTTCAAACGGTGCTGTGGAATTTCGCCCAGTGCCTACCGGTCCCGGAAAGGCATTTAACGAATCGGCGGGAAACGGTACTGCTGAACTTCAATGCCGTCAATAGTCGAATCCGAAATGCCATAGCGGTATCGTATTGCCGGAGGCGAACTCGATGTCGTCTTTGACGACGAAAGCGTTCGGGACGTCCTCGATCTGTTTCTTCCCTTTCCTGCGCCCTCCGACCTCGAACGTAAAGCCGTCGATCATAAAGTCGGAGACGGAAGAGGTGATTACATCGTGACCCACCCGCATCTGGTTGAAGAAGAAGGTTTCCCGGATATTGCCAATTTCGGCTCCCTCTCCCCCGAGATTGTATATCAGGTTCGTATTGTCGAGGTATATCTTATCCACTTTCCCCAATCCGCGTATTCCGCCCGTGTCGTCGCGAAGCTGCGCGATAAGTCCCGCCTCCTCGATGTAGAGACAATAATCGGCCACGCTGTTGCGGCTCACGCCCAGTGCAGCGGCGATGCTGCTGATATTGGGCTTGAAGGGTACGCTTTTGGCTATGATGGCCAGCAGCCGTTTCAACTTCCGTCCGGTGGAGACATTCATGCCCGCATATTGCGGTATGTCCGATTCGAGGGCGAGGTTCACGATCTGCTGGATGTGTATGCCCTGATTTTCCGGAGAGAAGGGATAATACCCCTGTTTCAGATAATCGGGAAAGAACTGAAGCGCGTGGAACCGCGGCGGAATCTCCACCTTATGCCGCAGGACATCATCCAGCGTATATACGGGAAACTTCATGTCGTGGAAAAGCAGCAGGTACTCCCGGAACGACAGCCCCTGCATGTGGTACATGACAGCTCGGCGGCTCAAATCCGAGACCCCCTTGTTGATGTCGAGCACCGAAGAACCGGTAAATACGACCTGCAATTCGGGATGGTAGTCGTACATGAGTTTCAACTCCTTCGACCAGTCCTTGTAACGGTGAATCTCATCGATGAAAAGGTGCTTGCCTCCATGTCTGACGAAATCGTCGGCCAGATCTAACAGGCGATGGTCTGCGAAGTAGAAATCCTCGGCCGTGACGTACAGCGAGGTATCGGGCGGCAGGTTCTCCTTGATATATTGCAATACGAGTGTCGTCTTGCCCACACCGCGCGGTCCGGTCAGTCCGATCATACGGCTGTTCCAGCCGATGCGGTCGTACATATACCGATGGAAACGGGTATCCGTCTCCAACAGCAGCTTGCTGTATCTGTCCTGTAATCGATTCATATTCAAAACATTTTTCTGCAAATATACAAAAATGCTCACTAATTGAGCAAAAATGAGGCGAAAAATGCTCAATCAGTGAGCAATTTTCTTGTAAAACGCATAAGTCCGTCGCTATCACACATCTATAAAGGTCTATCCTATGTAATTCGGCCGAATCGGGGCGGGCTGCTTCATTTTTCCGGAGTCCTTTCAAACCTCGCTGCAGCAACCGGTGCTATACCTTAATATGGAGCTATCGGTACAGGAACAGCAATACTTGGTTTCGGAAATCGTCCGCGAGACGGGAGCCAAACGCGACGGCGGGGGCAAGAACCTGCTTGTCCCGCGGTGCCCGTTCTGCGGCAAGACGGGCGGCAAGTTCGGCATCTACATAGGACCGCAGACCGCCCGCCGCACGCCTTTCATGGCGCACTGCTTCTCGTGCGGCGCTTCGACCCGCACCCTTGAACAGCTGCTCGCAGCCATCGGCCGCATGGACCTGATGGTTACCCCCACGGCCGACATCGACGCCCCTTTGGAGAACCGTCTTCTATTGTCCCCCGAACCGGAGGAGATCGACGACCGGTTGCTTCCCGCGTCGTTGCCGGACTTCTACAAGCGCACCTTCCGCCACCCGTACCTGCAAGAGAGGGGCTTCCTTTTCGACGACTACGACTATTTCCCGGTCGGTGTGACCGGCCGGCTCAACTCCCGCTACGCGGACTATGTGATCTTCCCCGTTATCGACGGCGGGAAAGTCGTGGGATACGTCGCCCGCCACACCTGGTCCAAAGAGGCTATCGACGCCTGCAACCGCAAGGCGAAACTTTCGGGTGATTACAAGATTCTGCGCTACCGCAACTCCACGGACAACGATTTCAGCAAGATGCTCTATAACAGCGATGCCATCCGTGAGAACGAAACCGATACGGTCATTCTTGCGGAAGGAATCTTCGATGTCGTCGCCTTGACGCGCAAGCTGGAACTTTACGACAATCCGCATATTACCGCCGTGGCGACCTTCGGAAAGAAAATCTCCGACGTGCAGATTTTCAAACTGCAATCGAAAGGTGTCCGAACGGTCATCATCGGCTATGACGGGGACGCCGTGGAAGCCGTCAAGCGTACAGCGGAACGGCTGAGACCCTATTTCGAGGTCTTCATCGCCGATATTGCCGATGCGCATAAGGACTGGGACGAGATGAATGAACGGGAAATCTACGAAACGTTCGCCTATCGTCTGCTGACACCGATTGAATACAGACTCAAAAAAGTACAGGAACGATGACCGGAGAACTCATTACGTGGCTCGATGCCCAAAACATAGACTATACGATTGTAGACAGTGAGGTCGTGGATATTCCCGATTTCGGGCGCCTCTTCGTGGCGGACCTGTCGGGTGTGGACTCGATTTTCCGGGGCGAGGGCGACACCCTCACCTTCAACCTGCTGGAAAGTCCGGAGGTGTTGATGGAGGAAGGTATTTTCCATGTCGCATTCCCGTTCGGGCGGAACTGGTACTACTACGATCTGCGCGAAGCGTTCCGCTTCAATATCCTCAAATACATCGGTCGTCCGAAGCCGCCGAAGCACGATATCCCGTTCGTGAATCTGGGAATCCATACGCCTTACGAACTATTGAATGCCTCCGGGTCCTTGGAGACATGGTGCCGCAAAGCCAAATGGCTCGGGCATACGGCTGCCGGCATTGCGGACCGCAACACGATGGCTGCCACGCTCAACTTCCAGAAGGAGTGTTCCAAGGCGGGATTGAAACACATCTTCGGCTATACGCTGACGATGCAGCATGAGGAGGAGCGGGTCGAAGTCAAAGTATACGCCCTGACCGATGAAGGGCTGCACAACCTGCTGCGCATACAGCGTGCCGTCATGGTCGATTGCGAACACCACGTGCTGGCGTATGACCGGCTGCTGGCCTGCGCAGCCGGCTGCGTGCTGGTATTCGCCACCTGCTCGGTCTACTGGATGACCGCTCACCCCGGACATCTGAAACGGATACGACAAGGTTTCGAGGCGGTCTACTACCAGGTGGACGGCAGCGAGTACAAGGCCGACCGCATCGACAGGGAACGGCTGCTCGCCCTGAAACATTATTTCGAGAAATGTTACGATACGGCAACCGACTCATTTACAGTCGAACCTATCCTTATTTCGGACTGCCACTACCCGGATCGGGACGATGCCGTCTCGAAGACCGTGTTGAACAAGATCGCCTCGGGCGCGGCACACGAGCAGAGCGACGACCAGTATTTCAAGAGCGTGGACGAACACTACGATACGCTCCGCCCGCTCTTCTCCGCGAAGTGGGATTTCGACGCCCTGTTCCGCCGTATGTGCGGGCATACGGTAGAGATTGCCGAACGTGCCGAAGCCGTGTTCGAGACCGGCAGGATGTTCATGCCCGAGTACCGCATGCGTCCCGAGGAGCGGCAATGCTACGGCGACCGTCGGACGATGTTCCTGCGTCTGTTAGATGAAGGGCTCGACGCCAAAGTCCCGGCATCGGAACACGGGCGTTATCGGGAACGGTTAGACGAGGAGGTCTACATCATCGAATCGACCGACAACGTGGACTATTTTCTCGTCCAGTGGGACATGGTGCGGGAGGCGCACCGGCGCGGCATAGCGACGGGCATCGGGCGCGGCTCGGCAGGCGGTTCATTGGTAGCCTACCTGCTCGGTATAACCTCCATCGACCCGCTGAAATACGACCTGATATTCTCCCGCTTCCTCGTGCCGGAACGCTGCGGGCTCGTCTGGAAGGAGGAGCTGACGGTGCTGGCTCCGGACATAACGGTTCCGTGCGGAGAGCGATATGTGGAGATAACGATGAACGATGCGACTTACCGCCTGTGCCGAGATGCCCGGCTGCGGATTGTCCGCAGTGGCAAGGAGCTGACGATATATGCCGATGAATTGATTCGTGGCGACGAGATCCTTTTCGACCGCCGAGATTTGCTGTGGAACTTAAAGGAGTGCGAAACCCATGAATCCGAACTACGAACACCGCCGTCCCTGTGACGGCTGCGACCTCTACCGGGGCGATGCCCTCGAAGTGCTTCCGCGACTTGCCGCTCAGGGCCTGACGGCAGACATGGTCTTTGCCGACCCGCCGTACGGCACCACGCACTGCCGCTGGGATGCCGTCATCGACATTCCGAAGATGTGGGAGGCGTTGAAAGGTGTCTCCCGACCTCGGACACCGGTTCTGCTGTTCTGCCAGCAGCCCTTCACCAGCGTGCTGGGCTCGTCGAACCTGAAACGGCTGCGTTACTCGTGGGTATGGGAGAAGACGCAGCCGACGGGATTCCTCAATGCCCGGCGCATGCCGATGAAAGCGCACGAGGACATTCTTGTCTTCTACGACAGGCTGCCCAAGTACAATCCGATAAAGACCAACGGACATAAACGGAAAGTCGTCATGGCCGCCCACCAGCTCAAATGCGAACAGGGCGAGATATACCGCCGGCATGACAACTACCGGGACTACGTCTCCACAGAGCGTTACCCGCGCAGCGTGCTGACGTACAAGACCGACAAGCAGCTGTCGTGCCTGCACGCCACGCAGAAGCCCGTCGCCCTGCTGGAATACCTGATCCGCACCTACACCGACGAAGGCGACACGGTGCTCGACTTCGCCATGGGGAGCGGAAGTACCGGCGTGGCGTGCCGCAATACCGGACGGCGGTTTGTCGGCATCGAGATAGACGAATCGATTTTTCAAACGGCATACAACAGAATAGCCAATGGCTGACACTCAGGAAATCTGGGTGGACATTCGGAATTATGAAGGACGGTATCAGATCAGCAACAAGGGACGTGTCAAGAGCCTCGAACGGGAGGTCTCGCATGACGGCATCACCTGGACGCAGCCCGAACGCATCCTGTGCACCTGGTGCGGCACGACATCGCTCTACGACCGCGTGAGGCTTTACAAGGGAGGCATCGGAACGAAGTTCTCCGTACACCGGCTCGTAGCCGAGCACTTCCTGCCGGACTGGGACCCTACACTGGAGATCAACCATATTGACGGCAACCGCTACAACAACGCGGCGGACAACCTCGAAATGTGTACGCACCAGCGCAACATGGAACATGCCATTGCGGGCGGGCTGAAAAACGACTACGGCGAGAAAAGCCGCAATGCCAGGCTGACCAATGCGCAGGCGGAGGAGATACGGGTGATGTATCATGCCGGCGGGATTTCGCAGGAGACACTCGCCCGGAAGTTCGGCGTCTGCCGGCAGACGGTAAGTGCCATTATACGATATAAAAAATATTTTCGATGAAAGTGACGGATATCCATATTAGAAAGACCGCATCACCGATAACGGTGATGGATTGTTTTGTGGACAAAGGACTGGTATCGGGAGGACATGCATCGCTCCCCGATATCGACGTAGACTATGCCTCCGACCGCCGTCAGGAGATCAAGGAGTATCTCGAGGAGCGCTACAATACGGACGGCCATAGGCGGGTCTTCTCCGCGGGAACCTTCACCACGATGCAGCTCAAGGCAGCCCTGAAAGATGTCGCCCGCGTGCATCGCGTGCCGCACGGCACGGTGAACTACATTACTGCGATGCTCGATGACGGAACGGACTGGACGGGGCTGTTCAGGCAGGCTGCCGTCAATAAGAAATTGAAGGACTTTATCCAGACCTATCCCGAGGTCATCGAGGAGGTGCGCCTCGTGCTCGGACAACCCAAGGCGGCATCGATACATGCCTCGGCCATCATCGTCACGCCTGAAATCCGGAATGGGAAACCGGCGGAGTGTTTCGATTTCCTGCCCATACGCGAGATGGACGGCGTGCTTGTCTCGGAGTTCGACGGATATTCGGTCGATGAGATCGGATTGTTGAAGGAGGACGTGCTGGCGACGAAGGAGCTTGCCAAACTCAGCTCGATTATCGGGCTCGTAAATGAGCACTACGGACAAAGCCTCTCCATCGAACGGATTATTGGTCGGGAGCTGGAAGACGAAAAGACCTACCGGCTGCTCTCGGACGGGAACACGCAGAATGTCTTCCAGTTCTCCTCGCCGGGTATCACGCGCTTCATTCAGGACGTGCAGCCATGCTGCATCGAGGACCTGATCGCCATCAATGCCCTGTACCGCCCGGCAACGCTCGATATCGGAGCAACGGAAGACTACATCCGCTTCCGCCGCGGCGAAGTGGCACCGGTATACAACTACGGGTGTTACGAGGCGACAAACAATACCTTCGGCATCATGGTCTATCAGGAGCAGTTCATGTCCGTCGCCCACACGCTCGGAGGATTCGACCTCGGGAAAACCGACCTCTTGCGCAAGGCCATCGGCAAGAAGAAAGCCGACCTGATGGCGACGCTCAAGGCAGACTTCATTGCGGGGGCTGTCCGCAATGGCTGCCCGGATTATGAGGCGGAAGAGATCTGGCACAAAATCGAGGTGGCGGGAAAGTATTCCTTCAACCGCTCCCACGCAGCGGCATACGCCCTGACGGCTTATTGCGGGGCGTGGCTCAAAGCCAACTACCCGTCGGCATTCTACACCGTGGCACTGCAATGGGCTGATGACAAGGAGATTCCCTCGCTGATGGCGGAGATGGAACGCTGCTCGGCGGCGAAGATCGTGCCGCCGGATATCAACCGTTCGGGAGTGGAATTCTTCACCGATTACGCCACTGACGAAATCTTCTGGTCCCTGACCCGCATCAGGCAGGTGGGAATAAAAACGGTGGAATATATCGTTTCGGAACGTACCCGCGGCAAGTTCGAGTGTATCGAGAACTTCATTCACCGCATCTTCCGCTACAAGCTCAAAAAGTATCATTACTGGGAGGACCCGGACAATCCGGACGAGGCGGTGAAAATACCGGTGAATGCCCGCCATGTCAAAAACATGATTCTGGCAGGCTGCTTCGACCGCATAGAGAATATACAGGCGGTAACGGAACGCTATGCCGTACTGGAACGGGCGGCGAAAGAGTTGGGGTTCACGTTTTCTGAGAAAGACCTTCCGGCGGAAATGCGGGACAGGCATTACTTCTGGTCGCAGCAGCAGATTGCCGTGTCGGGCATCGGTTCCATCGACTACCGCCGTATCTTCGACAACTCGGAAGCCCGTCAGGCGGTCAAGGGCAAAGCCTCCTATCTTTCGCTGGAAGAGGTGTTGCGCGACGAGAACGACGGACGGCGTGCCGCCGTCTGCGCCACGGTCGCGGAAGTGTCCGAGCACAGCTACAAGGACCGTGAGACCGGCAGCAAGAAACGGTTCGCCAAACTTATACTGTCGCAGAACAACCATCTCTCGGAGTGTGTCTGCTGGAACGATTATTATATGGCGCACCGAACGGAGATACTCTCGCTCAAGGACAAGGTCGTCATTCTCACGGCTATGATACGTTACAGCGACTACAACGGCTGCAATACTTTGCAGATGACCAAAAATTCACTTCTATTCATTCAATAACAACGTATGGCACCGAAAACGGAACAGAAGATATATACGGGAATCGGTCTGGACTTCGAGACCGGAGGACTGGACTGCCGCGAATGCGCCTGCACGCAGGTCTCCCTGCAAGCGGTACGGTTCGACACGTGGCAGGTCATGGAACGCTACGAGGCGTATGTCGCGCCTTATCGCCGTCAGGATGCGGGGCTGCCCAAAAAGAAAGTGCTCCGCACACGGCACGAGCAGGCTCGGGAGGAATCTGCCCCCATGAAGTACGAGCAAACAGCTCTGGAATATTCAGGCATTACGATGGACATGCTCCGCTCGCAGGGCGCAGACATTCGGAAAATTGCCGAAGAGATCCTCGCATTTGCCACGCGGAACACGCTCTGCGGTGGAAAACAGTGCAAGCCTGTGCTTATCGGGCAGAACATCACTTTCGATGTCGGCTTCCTGCAGCAAATGATGAATTACGCAGGGCTGATGGCCGAGTTCGAGAAAACCTTCGCCGGAACACTCGACTACTATGGCAATTTCCAGCCGCACTACATCGACACGCTGCATGTCGGCAGGCTTGCATTTGCCGCAGATACGGAAATCACCTCCTACAAGTTGGAATTGATAGCCGCCCGACTGGGGGTGGAACTGGATGACGCACACGATGCGGCGGCTGATGTTACGGCAACACTCGACATACTGGGCGTCTATACCTCACGCCTGCGAAACGCGGAGGGGACTGCCGGAGACATGATACGGAAAAAGGAGAAGACACGTAAATACTTCAAGATATAACATGGAACAGGAAAAGCAACATGCTGCGCAGCAGGTTCCCGAGACCATCACCTTCCGCACGGCCGACCGCATGACCTACGGGGCACTGGGTTACGACGGCAATGAGCTGATGGCCGTCATTTCGGGATACGACCTCGAAATCAGGTTCAACATGCGCCTTATCAATTCGCTCGCCGATGCCGAAGCGTGCGCCGACGCGCTGGCGCAGGTTTTCTATGATACGCTCATCGAGCAGCTTATCAACGAGAAAAGGGATTTCGTAAAACCTCCCGTGGAAAATCCGTCTACTCTTTAACAAAAGAGAAATATGTCGCAACAGACGAATCACATACAGGAAAACAAGGAGACGAAGCCGCTTACCGACGAGGAGCTGCAATTCTGCGAGCTCTACGTGAACGGAGGACTGGAATATGCCGGGCGTCCGAAGAAGTGCTATGTCGAGGTATTCGGAGACAAGGCGGCAAAGAACCCCAATTCCGCAGCCAACTACCTGATGAACAAACCGCATGTACTGGCGCATATCAAGGCGTTGCTCTCCTCCGAGCGGTTCGAGATGGAGACGATGGCGGTAAAACTGCAGGTCACTGAGACACTGAAAGCCGTCATGGACGAGACCGCCACGACGGACTATACAGACCGTTTCGGCGTGCCGCTCTCTCCCGCACCGTTGCGGGCCGTATCGGTCAATGCCGCCAAGGCACTGATGGAGATATTCCCCATCAGGCACAAGGAAGAGAACCGCCTGCGTATCGAGGGCAGTGACGGCAACGTGATTTTCAATGTGATCGTACCGCAAAACCCTCCCCGAGATGACGAGACGCAAACGCAGGATTGACCGCAAGGAAGTTGCCTGGTGGATCTACCTGGCGATCATGGTCGCCCTTGTCATCTACGGGTTCTGGAACAGTGCCGCGGCGGAAGCCCTGCTGCGGGCCGTCAGGGAAGCATTCACGTTACTAATGGAATAAAACAGATATGGAACAGTTCAAACAGTTTGTAATAAAGCACTTCAAGATGATTACGGTCGTGCTCTCGTTCGTGCTGACGATGTACATCCAGCACCTGAACAACACCCGGCAGATTTCGGAGCTGGAACAGCGCTGCGGGAAGATAGAAGAGAGGATTCAGGACCAGTACGACCGCATCGACGCCATCAAGCTCGACAAGGCCGTGTTCGAGGCGACGATGACGCAGTTCAACTCCATCCAGAACGACCTGCACGAGATACGCGAGGACATACGCTCGCTGCTGGAACACAGTAACCACTATAACGGGAGGTAGGCATGGTCAAGAATGCGTACATTACAATCGCAGCCTCGGCGGAACTTTCAGAGATGAAACTCGAAGAACTGGTCGGCCGGTGCGGGCTGGTCGTGGAAGATCTGTCCGGTGAAGACAGGAAAAACAAGGGCGGACTGGTGCTGCTCGAAGAGGCGTATCTGGACGAATTTATATGGTTTATCCCCGAAAGTTCGGTGTCTTATGAATAAGATTCTTGTCAAATGTCTGTTGGTTGCCGTCGTGCTGCTCGGAGGTGCCGTATGGCTCCAGTATCGGTATACTGTCCGTTTGAAGTCCGAGCGTGACCGTTACCGTATGAACAGCACCGCACTGCTCTCGGAGGTGAAGCGTATGCAGGTGGATTCGGCAACCATGGCTCTCGATGCGAAAACCCTGCAATTGACGCTCGACGAATATAAACGCTTCCGCGCGGAAGATGCCGCGACCATCAAACGACTCGGGATAAAGGTCAAGAACCTCGAAGCGGCGGCAAGACACCAGCTGGAGGTGGCCGGTCCTATCAATGCCATAGTCAGGGACACTGTCATCATCTGGGATACCGTACCCATACTTCGGCAAAAAGTTGAAATGCTGACACCCCATATCGAGTTGTCGGGCATCATCGAGGACGAACGGCTGAAGGGCTCTATCCGGATTCCCGTAACGCTCAATCAAGCCGTATGGGTGGAATATAGGGGCTGGTGGTTTTGGAAACGGGTCAAGGCCCTACACCAGACCATATCCAGCGACAACCCGTATGTGGAGATAAAGTATTCGGAGTATATAAGAATAAAGTAATCAGGATGATCAAATCTTATTATTTTAGTCTTACCAGCCCCCGTTCCGACATACGAATGGTTTGAATACGAAAACCGGGACACACTTATATAGTGCGTCCCGGTTCTTATTCAGAAGTAGAGGTAAAATTTAGTTAATTGCCTCTATGTTCTTGAAATACTGCCCCCACGCCGTTTTGTATGCATCGATCGATTCGGCAGGCACTTTAAGCGTAACGTTATCCTTCTTCATGCGGATGAATTCGGAATAAGTATGTGTACCCAATTCATCGGTATAGCTAGTCGGCATTTCCGGCACTGTCGTAGCCCTGCAAATCACTGTTGTCAACGCATCGGATTCCCAATGGAACGCAGTGGACGCCAACTTTTGGATTGAAGCAGGCAGGTCGATCGTTGCAATATTATTGTAACTAAAGGCCGAGAATTGGATTTCTTTGATAGTCTCCGGGAGTGTCAGTTGTGTGATCCCATTGTTGGAAAAGGCACGCTGCCCAATCACTTCCAGCGAAGCAGGCAGAGTAAGCGAGGCTATTTTACATTGGTTGAATGCATCTGCTCCGATGGAGGTAACTCCTTCGGGCAGTGTGACGGATGTCAGCGACGAAATATAAATAAAACAGCCTTGGGGTATTTCAGTGACATTCCCTTCGATAACAACGGACTGTAATTTATCGTTCGCTTCAAAGGCCCACGCGCCTATGGACGTTACATTGGCCGGAATTACGATTGACGTAATATCCGTTCCATAGAAGCAGCTCGCCGGAATATCGGTAACACCGTCCGGAATCGTAAAAGAGGTTACTTGGGTATTTTCCAGTATCCAGCGTCCGAGCGTGGTAACCGAAGAGGGAACATTGAGTTTTTCAAGGGCGGAACAGTTGGCGAAAGCCGCATCTTCGATGGTGGTAAGCCCTTCGGGCAAAATCACTTCGGTAATCGTCATATTGGGAGTGTCGAATCGCAAAGCCCTGTTCGGAAATACGGTCATGTCTGTACCGGAGAGGTCGAGAACTTCCAATGCGGTAAGGTTCTCGCGGATGTATTGGAAGTCGGCCTCATTCAAGTCGCCGTTAATTCTCAGGCCTGTTATTTGGCCGGGATTGGCATTGGCCAGCAATGTAGCAAGATTACCTGCCGTATTGACTACGACCACCGTTCCGATACCCGATTCGATTTCCTGCTCCACCCATTCCGTAACATTCGGATCGCCGTAGGTAATCGACTGTACTTCCATGTTCTGCTCCGAGATAGTCGCCACGTAGTTATAGCAATTGCCCGCATCCCACGCGGGTACAAGCGTCGTGGTAAACTCTTTAGTCTTTACATTGCCTGCTTCCAAAGAAACAGCAGCCGTAAACGAAACGGTCACTGTTCCGCCGGATTGGGGAATGACCACGAAATTGGCACTGGCAGCTTGCGTAGCCTGCGATGCATCCGCCTTATTTTCGGCCGTTGTCGTTGCCATTTCGTTGAACGGAGTATCTTCTGCGACTGCTTGGGTTCCGTCTGGTGTCCATCCGTTGTCGTACGTTCCCTGCGCCGCCATTCCGTAAACTTTCAGATCGGAAACGGTTACCGGCACATCGACCGGAAAACCGCTCTTGAAGGTAAACTTAATCATCGACAGCAGGTGTTGGAAATTGAACGACACAGGCCCGTTGTTCTCCTGTTGTGCCGTAATGAATACCCCGTCCGCATAGATCAAATCGAGTTGATTGTCCGGGCCGGAAACGTAATCGGTGAAGGTCAGGCGTCCGTTGATTTCATCTGCACTGACCGTTCCCTTGCCGGCGGGTATTTCGGGGGCGTATGCCGCGAAGTTGTAGCTTTCCCCGGCAGTCCAATAGCGTACGGGCGAATAGCTCCATGTACTCCCGGATTTAGTGACTTTCGTCCCATCGAAGGTGTTGGTCAGGCTGTTGTCATGGCCTCCATAGACATAGAAGGCGTCGATATTGGCAGTCGTGAGCGTACTCACGGCTTTCGTTTGGGTCGGATTGCCTATATAGGCGCTCCCGAAACCGATCACAGCGGAATCCGGCATCTCGACCGTTTCCGTTTTGCTGCATCCGGCCATGACGACAGCCGCCGCAGCGAGTAAAAACAGATTCTTTTTCATGATGTTAATATTAAAAAAAGGGTATTTCCATTCAGTCCAATGGCAGCTCTATATCTTCGAATTCTCCCCAGCCTTCGACCTCCGCATCGAAACCTGCACCGCCGCCCGCCTCTTGCTCCGAAACTTCGAGTCCGCTCACCGTAATCACCCCTCCACGGGGCTGTTGCGCTAACTGGTCGGTAACATCGAATTCGAACGTCTTGATCTTCCCGTTGTGCAGCCTTACTTCCAGATTTAGTCCGTAACGCCGGTCAGAACGCTGTACGTAATGATCCCCCGGAAATCCCGGTACGCCGAACGAGGTAACGGCCGCTTCCGTCCCGAACGCCATCAGGTCGCAGTCGTACAGGACGGTAACCGGTTCATCACCGGTGCGTCCGTCCTGCAGGTAAACCGATCCCGCCATACCTGACAATGCGCCCCGTGCCAGTGCCACGTACTCCAGTCCGCTGTCGAATTCGCAACGGATCAGATAGGTATAGACCAACGGACGTAAAGTAACGGGAAGTTCGACAGGCTCCGAGGTGCGAACTGCTTCGTAGGAGTCGATCCACGCCCCGTACAGGATGTCGGGGGCATTAACGGTCAGCTCGTCCCCGTGCTCCCGATTATACGTGGAACGTGTGCGGGTCCGTGTGGTCGCCGAGGCCGTGGCCCATGAATCCAGATCGCTGAACACGATATACCGCGTATCGTCGTTATGCAAAAGGATGCTTTTAGTCCCTTCGGTCATCGGGAGTTCTCCGCCTTCGGCAGAGATGTGCTGTTCCGTACGTGAATTGTCTTCGTGATATACGAACGATGCAATGCCGGTGGCCGGATCGGGGCAAAAACGTTCGTACTCGCAGCCGAACTCCTCCGGCCAGTCTTCCTGCCACCCCTTGCCGTAATCCCGTTCCCAAACGCATTCCCACGCAGGTCGGACGTTTACCCGTACGCTCAATCCATGACTGTCATGGTCGTAGCACAAGTCTTTTCGGCAACCGGACAAGAGCACGGCACAGCATATTCCTGCAATCTTAATCACCTGTTTCCTGTTCATCGCACGCCTCCTTTCCGATTCTGGTTCCAAAGTCGCCATACCAGCGCAAATTTGAGTTTTACGGGGCCGAAATAATCGGTACGACTGGTTCGCTGGTAGACATAATGACCGTCAATGGGCAAGTATTCTTCATAAGAGGTATGCAAAAAGCCCACGCCGATTCCCGCCTCGAAAGAGATGTTGCGGCTGACCGGGAACATATAGCCGTAACTCAGTCCGGTCATGATCAGTTCGCCTTTGTATCCCCGTTTCCCGTTTTCCAAATCATACCAGCTTCCCCCGACGAAAAGTCCGACGTAATGCCCGTGCCACAGCTTGCGGGTCTTGAACCAATAACGCCCTTCGGGACTGATTGTGGCGATTTGGTAATATTTATGTTTGTTTTTCTTCGACCACCAGGCGACTTCCCCTTCGAGATTAACTGTCCAACGTTCGTTTATCAGGTATTCGATCTCCAACGAGGGCATCAGAGCTGCATCGTAAAGTAAATTAGTCTTGATCGCTAAGCGGTGAAATGGAACGTCGGCCCGGTCTTCATGTCCGCCGGAAGACGGCGGAATATTCCCGCTGACGGCAGGCGGACTTACAGAACCGGTAATTTCTTCCGGCTGTAAGCGGGCTGCATTTCTCGTAGTGTCCGGTGTCTCCGGCATAATCCGAAGGGAATCGGCCAGTACACTTTTTCTGTCGGCAGTTTCTTCCTCTGAATGAACATAAAGCGTCACGACGACGCTGCTTCGCAGGTCGGGGAAGAACTCCCGCAACATATAGCGGTAAGGCTCGCCGCCGCGCAGGTCCATCAGCCGTTGTTTACGGCCGCCCACGACTCGGTTCCTTTCGTCGAAGATCCAGACGGGCGTGTTGTCCAGCACGTCGAGCACTTCGTCGCGGTACGGCATGCCGGATGCGGCCACCTGTGCCCGCAGTTCGTCCCACGCTATCCCGGCGGCCTGCCTGTCTATAAGAGTGGCGGGAACGTCGGTATGACGGACGATATAGGAAACCAAAGAGTCCGCACGGCGCTCAGACAGCAGTTCGTTGGCACGGTTAGCCCCGTCCGGGGAGGCTCCGGAACGTACTACGATACGTTCTATCGTTCCGTCACGGAGTGCTCTACGGACAGATTCTGTAAAACGTGCCAACTGCATACCGTTGTCGCAGTAGTCAGATTCTACGTAACGATAGCCAGGTCTGTAATATATGCGTATGGAATCGGCTTTCTCCCTGGCGTTGACCGGAAGAAAACATAACGTGCATAAAAATATAGATAATAGTCGTTTCATCTTTTCTCAATTTCATTCATATTAACTACATGGTCTTGTTATTGCCCGAAAACTGAAACTCTTTCGTCTCCTGATTACGGCAATCTCATGGCCCGATAATCTATAATCAAACTTCGTTACGAAACGCACCGCCGATACTTCTCTCCGCAAGAGAAGTATAGAAAATATAATCCTGTTATTTTCAAGTGATTTTGTAAATGACGGCTATTTTTTGTACAACATACCAAAGAAAATGCTCAATACATTTTATTGTATATAG
>Ga0129308_1000245_pt1 | contig 95180 bp, 90 predicted proteins | sample L827metagenome_FD_94440 | JGI IMG/M metagenome (GOLD analysis project Ga0129308, IMG submission 94440) | Ring-tailed lemur group fecal microbial communities from Wisconsin, USA - L827 metagenome | ecosystem: Host-associated > Mammals > Digestive system > Large intestine > Fecal | place: USA...
ATAATCTTTTTGCGGTAGATGTTGTTTCACACCTTCATTTTACCACAAACAAGGAACCGAGGCGACTGTTTTCAGCCGTCTCGGTCTCTTCTTTTTTGGGACTGTTTCGCTACAGCCCCTTTACTTTCTGTATACGGTTTTCTCCGTGACCACCGCGTCCATGGGCACATCCCAGGGGTCGGTGGGCAGCCGCTCCACCTTCTGAACCTCAAAGGCCACGGCGACCAGGCGCGCCCCCTTGCACCGGGGCAGATACCGGTCATAGAAGCCCTTGCCCATGCCCAGGCGGTGGCACTGCGAGTCAAAGGCGGCGCAGGGACAGATCACCAAGTCGATCTCTTCCGGGCTGATTTCCTTCGACCGCTGCCGTACAGGTTCCGGAATGCCGCAGTAGCCTTTCTGCCAGGCGCCTTCCTCCGGCAGCAGGGCGATCATCTCCCCTTCCGCGACGCACAGGGGCCAGACAAAACGTTTGCCGGAAAGCCCTTCCAGACTCACCTCACCCTTCACCGCCCGATAGGCCATAACCGTCCTGGCCGCCTGATATTCCGGCAGCTGCATCAGCCGCCGGACAATGGCAGCCGAAAGCGCCCGCCGCTGTTCCGGTCTCAGGGTCTCCCTGGCCCGAAGCTTTTCCCGGCGCAGAAGCAGCTTATCCTCCATGCTGGCTCCTCTCCGCCGCCTCCACCACATGCCGCATCAGTACCGCTGAGGTAACGCCGCCCACACCGCCTGGCACCGGGGTGATGGCAGCCACAATCGGCTCCACTTCCGCAAAGGCAGCGTCCCCCACGAAGCGGCCCAGGCCGCCCCGGGGATTGGGCATCCCAGCCTCCCAGTTCATGGAAACATCCAGCAGCACCTGCCCCGGCCTCACAAAGGCGGGGGTAATCAGCCCCGGCACACCGGCGGCACCGATGAGGATATCGGCCCCCCGGCAAAGCTCTGCCATATGCTCCGTGCGGCTGTGGCAGATGGTAACGGTAGCATCCTGCGCCAGCAGAAGCATGGCCAAAGGCCGGCCCACCACCAGACTGCGCCCAATGACCACCGCCCGTTTGCCCCGGCAGGAAATGCCGTAATGGGCCAGCATCTCCATGCAGGCCCGGGCCGTGCAGGGCGGGAAGCCCTGACCATGGCCCATGAACAGAGCGGCATTGGCTGCCGGGGTGCAGCAGTCTACGTCCGTCTCCGGGGCAAGGCAGGCGCAGATCTCCTGCTGCACCGCCGCCAGTTCCCCCGGCAGGGGCCGCAGGAGCAGGCAGCCGTGAATGGTCTTATCGGCGTTGATGGCATGGATCAGGTCAAAAAGCTCCTGCCGCCGCACCGGCATACGCAGCGGAAAGCATTCCAGCGCCACACCGGCGGCTTCCGCCGCCCGCCGGGCGCTTTTTTCATAGGAGATGTCATCCTCCCTGTCCCCGCAGCGGACAATGGCCAGCCGGGGCTGTACCCCTTTTTCGGCCAGAGACGCCGCCTGTGCCTTGGTCTCCCCATTCATGGCAGCAGCCACTTCCCTGCCCAGCAATAACTTGGCCACAGCTCCTCCTTTACCGCAAAAGTGCGGATTCTACCTGATGATAAATTTTCCCCGCCAGCGTGCCGAAGCGCTGCTGCATCTTCCGGCAGGCGGCGTTCAGCCGCTCCGCCTCCGCCCGGTCTTGCAGGCTCTTTGTGTTGATGTACACATTCAGTGCCGCCGCGTCCAGCCCCGCCTTCAGCAGGGCCGCACCGCACCCGGCGTCGGACACGGCCAGCCGGGAACCCTTTTCCGCCATCACCGCCGTCTGTTCCAGTGCCTGACAGCAGAGCTCCATGATCTTCATCGGGGCCTGACAGGCCCGGAGGGTGGCAGCTTCCAGCACCCCATCCCGACCGGGGGCGTCCTTAGGCAGCTGATAGGCAGCAGCCAGGGGTTCAAATCCCAACCCGTCCGCCTGCACCATGTCCAGCAATTGCAGGCGCAGGGATGTCAGTTCCGCCATGGCGGCCTTGATCTCCGCCTCCACCGGGGCATAGGTTTTTTTCCCGGCAGTCAATGCCCCCACCATATCTCCCAGGGCCGCACCCAGGGCCGCCGCCAAAGCCGCCGCACCGCCGCCGCCGGGGGTGGGGCTGGCGGAGGCCAGCAGGGCAGAAAAATCCCGGCAGCTTTCCATCGTATAATCCTTCATTGCTTCCCTACCATTCCGACGGTAGTCATCAAACTCTTGCCACGCCGCTGTCATGGGCGGCCTTGTAAACCGCTGCGGCTACGGTTTCCTTCACCCGGGGATCGAAGGCCAAAGGCAGGATGTAATCGGCGTTCAGTTCCTCATCGCTGACCAGGGAGGCGATGGCCTCCGCCGCCGCCAACTTCATGGCTTCGTTGATATCACTGGCCCGGGCGTCCAGTGCGCCCCGGAAGATGCCGGGGAAGGCCAGCACATTGTTCACCTGGTTGGGATAGTCGCTGCGGCCGGTGGAGACTACGGCAGCCCCGGCGGCCCTGGCCTCATCCGGCAGGATCTCCGGCACCGGGTTTGCGCAGGCAAAAATGATGGCATCTTTGTTCATGCTGCGCACCATATTCGCCGTCAGCAGGCCGGGGGCGGAAACACCAACAAACACATCCGCACCCCGGATCACCTCGGCCAGCGTGCCCTGCTCCCCCTTGGGGTTGGTGATGGCGGCGATCTCCGCCTTGGCGGCGTTCAGACCGGGGCGCCCGGCATAGATGGCCCCGCTCCGGTCACACATGACGATGTTCTTCACGCCGGAACCGGCCAGCAGCTTCACCACTGCCGTACCGGCAGCCCCGGCGCCGGAAGTGACCACCTTGATGCTTTCCAGCTTTTTCCCCACAAGGCGCAGGGCATTTTTCAGCGCCGCCATGACAATAACGGCGGTACCGTGCTGGTCGTCATGGAAGATGGGGATATCACAGCGCTGCTTCAGCTTTTCCTCGATTGCAAAGCAGCGGGGTGCGGAGATATCCTCCAGGTTCACCCCGCCGAAAGAACCGGCCAGCAGGGCCACGGTATTGACGATCTCATCCACATCCTTGCTGCGGATGCAAAGGGGGATGGCGTCCACACCGCCGAAGGCCTTGAAGAGCACACACTTGCCCTCCATCACCGGCATGCCCGCCTCGGGGCCGATGTCCCCCAGGCCCAGCACGGCCGTGCCGTCGGTCACCACCGCCACCGTGTTCCAGCGGCGGGTCAGTTCAAAGCTCTTATTGATATCCTTTTGTATTTCCAGGCAGGGCTGGGCCACACCCGGGGTATAGGCCAGGCTCAGGGCCTCCCGGCTGTCCACCTTTGCCCGGGCGACCACCTCGATCTTACCCTTCAGCTGCTCATGCAGCTCCAGAGACTTTTTTGCGTAATCCATCTTTATTTACCGCCTTTCAAGCTCGCAAGATAGGCCGCCGGCCCTCTCTCATAAATATTTCCGCCGTAACTGTCCACCGCCACCGTCAGGGGCATGTCCTTCACCGTCAGACGGCGCACCGCCTCACAGCCCAGATCCTCCCAGCAGATCACCTCCGCACCGGTGATGCTGGCGCTCATCACTGCGCCCGCGCCACCCATGGCCGCCAGATATACCGCGCCGTTTCGCACGATGGCATCCATGACCTCCCGGCTGCGCAGGCCTTTGCCGATCATCACCGCCTGGCCCAAGTCCAGCAGCCGGGGGGAATAGGCATCCATCCTGCCGGAGGTGGTGGGGCCTGCCGCGCCGATGACCTGGCCCGGCGCTTCCGGCGTGGGGCCGACGTAATAGATCACACTGCCCTCCAAGGAAAAGGGCAGCGGCTCTCTCCGGTCAAGGCAGTCCATCATGCGCTTGTGGGCCGCATCCCGGGCGGTATACACCGTGCCGCTGAGGTACACCATGTCCCCCGCCCGCAGGACTTTCAGTTTTTCCTTGTCAATGGGGCTTGTCAATCTGTGCTCCATGGTTCTCCTCCTTTTGTAGCATCGTTTGACAAGGGGCTACACGGTTTTGCCGGGCAGAAAACCGCCCATACTGCTTCAAAGCCCTTGACAATACAGCAAGTATTCTCGGCGGGCTTTTCATTGCCTGGAAGTCTTTCTGCTTCGGCAAAACTGTAAGCACCTGACAGCGATGTTTTTATGAGTGATTTTTGGTTTTTGAGATGCAGATGGGCTGCCGCCCATCAAAACGAAAAGGGCAAAAAGCGCCTTAAAGATGCGCTGTCAGGCGTGTATGCCCTTGTCAATCGATGCTACGCAGTACAAAGTAATTTCCATACTGCTGAATATCATAGCTGGCGATATCAAAATATACCAGTTCCTCCGCTGCCGCCACATAGGCAGCGTTTTCTTCCGGGTCTATGCGGATATCTTCCATATTGGCATAGGTAAAGCGCTGCTCATAGGGCAGAAGGCCCGGAAGTTCCCGCTTTCCCTGGAAATATTCTGCATCTGTCTCATGATAGAACAGCGTCAGCACCTCGCTGACATATCCCGCATTTTCTCCCTGGCTTCTGCCGGTAATATAGATTTTATCCGCATCACTGTCCTTCAGGGTGGACAGAGCAGAGCCGAAGTCCTTGAAGAAATAATACTCCATCTCCCGGGCATAGCTGCCGAAGTAGGTGCTGCACAATAAGGCGAAGCTCACCAGATACACGGCAGCAAGCCCCAAATGCAGTGGGAAGCGCCCCACCCGGCGCAGCACCGTATCAATACCCAGTGCGGTAAAAATGATCTGGGGGTAGAAGATGATGTTGACCCGGTTGATGTTCACCCCATTGGTGCAGATGCCGCACCAAAGCCCGGTTATAAAAAAGAACAGCAGTAAAACCGCAGCATCATTTTTCCTCACCTGAAGCAGGGTGTATACAAAGCCCAGTACCGCAAAGGGCAGGGAAAATTGATAAATACTGCCAAAGGCCGGGATATTGTTCCAGGGCAGATCATTCCCCTGGGCAAACACAGTTCTTTGCAGGGATTTTATATTTTCCCAGAGCTGGGCGAGAACATTCTCCGAAAAGAAGAGTATGTCCCCGGAACGGATACTGCCGGAAAAATAGGGCAGCGTGAACAGGGGCGTCTCTATGGTGTCCCACTGGAAGAAATTGATAGCCATGACCATAATAAATGGCCAGGCCACGGCAAGCCACACCGCCAGCGCCAGCAGTGCCTCATCCCAGCGCACTTTCCTTTTGGCCAGCAGATACACGCAGGCCAGCAGCAGGAACAGCGGCAGGGTGTAGATAGCGATCCCGTAGCAGTACATGCACAGGCCGAACATCACCATGGAAAGGCACAGCAGCAGTTTCCGGTGCCGGGCCCGGAGCGAGCGGTTCAAGAAATACACCCCAAACAGGAAAAAATGGGGGTAGAGATTACAGTCCAATGCCCAGCGGCTTTGCAGGATGTGCCAGGGGGTAATGGCGGCGAACGCGAAAATCACCAGCGCCGCCTTTTTCCCAAAAGCGTCCCTGCCGAAAAAGTACAGCATCCCAAGCCCCAGCAGGCTGACAAGCAGCTGTGGCAGCCGGGCCGATACAGGATTAAGGCCCATAAGCTTAATAAAGGGCACCATCAGATAGCTGAGCAGAGCGCTCATCTGGCCGTAGCCCCAGGCGGTGAGATGCACCGGATACCGCATGCCATAGTGATCGGTGCCGTAGTCGGCCAGCGCCTTGGCATCGATGGCGGCCATGGCCCCATCCTGATTGAAGCCGCCGGGCACCTGGCCGAATTGATACACCCGAACGAACAGGGCCACCAGCGCAAAGCACAGCAAAAGCGCCCGTTCCCACCTGTCCCCCGGAAGGAACTCACCTTCGGATCTGGTCTTGTCCAGCAGTCTTGCCATGGCGACCACAGTCAGAAAGAGGGCGAAGGCAAAGAAAAAAAGATTCAAAGATTCCATATAAAAGATTATATCATCGATTACAGTATCACACTGGCCCTTCTGGTCACGTGGCAGCTGATGTTCACCGCCACCGGCAGGCCGGCCACATGGGTGGGCATGGTTTCAATGTTCAATCCCAGGGCGGTGGTTCTGCCGCCGAAGCCCTGGGGGCCGGTGCCAAGGGCATTGATCGCCGCCAGCAGTTCCCGCTCCAAAGCGGCATAATAGGGGTCGGCATTGGGCCGGTCAATGGGCCGCAGCAGAGCATGCTTGGCCAGCGCCGCCGCTTTGTCAAAGGTTCCGCCGATGCCCACACCCACCACAATGGGCGGGCAGGGGTTGGAACCGGCAGCCTTCACCGTCTCCACCACAAAGCGCTTCACACCCTCCACACCGTCTGCCGGTTTCAGCATGGCCAGGCGGCTCATGTTTTCGCTGCCAAAGCCCTTGGGGATTACCGTCAGTTTCAGTTTATCCCCCGGCACCAGCTCTACCGTAATGGCGGCAGGGCTGTTGTCCCCGGTGTTCACCCGGCGCAGCGGGTCGCAGACCACGCTTTTGCGCAGGTAGCCTTCCGTATAGCCCCGGCGCACCCCCGCATTGACGGCCTGGGTGAAGTCCCCTTCCAAATGCACATCCTGTCCCAGTTCCGCAAACACGCAGGCCATGCCCGTATCCTGACAGATGGGCAAAGACCGGGCTGCTGCCGCATCGATATTTTCGCACAGCACCCCCAGGGTGTTCTGCGCCAGGGGCCAGGGTTCTTCCGCCATGGCAGTGTGCATGGCACGGACGATATCCTCCGGCAGCTCCTTATTGGCCCGGACGCACAGCGCCGCCACCGCATCGCTGATCTGCTGCGCAGATATGGTACGCATGGTTTTTCCTCCCCATCATAAACAGGATCAACAAGGGTATTATTCCACCCGTATTCCCCAATGTCAAGAAAAAAAGGCGCGGTATCTCAAAACCGCGCCTTGTAAGCAATTCAAACGGTAACCGTTTCCTCCGTCTCCGGATACCCATAGAAATCGATGAGCAGATTGGCAAATTTGTCATGGACGCCGTGCTTGGCCGGGGCCTGAACAATATTCATGCCCGGGTTGTGGTTGCCTTCGATCAGTTCCAGCTTTCCTCCCGGCAGGATGGCCACATCCCAGCCCACCACTTTCAGGCAGGGCAGCGTGGCGGACGCCCGGCGGCAGAGGTCGATCACCCCGTCCCAATAGGGGATCTGCTCCCCCTTGAACTTCACCCCGGTCATGGGGTGCCGTTCATAATAATTTCCGTGCTCGTCCAGACCGTCGGTGATGATGGTGCCGGTCTCCGGGTCGATCTCGCAGAAGATGCCGCCGCCGTGGGCATTGTCCACATGCAGGCCATTGTTGCCCACCCGAAGGCCGCAGCCAAAGACCTGGAACCGCTCCCCATTGCGGAAGGTGATGACGCGCAGGGTGTTCAGGGACTCGGGATGAAAGCGGGCCAGGGACGGGTCGGATTCGATGAACTGTTCCGCCAGGTATTGCTTCTCGATCAGGTTCTGGAAATAGGCGTCAAAATTCTCCACCTGTTCCAGCTCCTCCGCCGTCAGCTTCATAAAGCCGATGCCCCAGCTGGAAAGCTGCGGCTTCAGGGCTACAGAACCGTTGCGCTTCACAAACTCCTTGAATTGTTCCGGCGTGGCCTCCGGCACGTAGAGCCAGTCCCGGCTCACATAGGCGGAGAAGTTTTTCAGAAAAGCCACCTTGTCCTTCAGATAAGGCTCACTCTCGGCGTTGTAAGGCCGCATCAGCAGGGTTGCCTCCGTATCGGTGAGGAACTTTTTCTGCTCCTCCAGCGGCAGTGCGTAGAAGCCGAAGATGGTATACTCCGACATGGACACCCGCTTTTCCGGATTGGTTCGCCGCACCTTGAGGTAATCATTAAACAGCTTCCGCGCCGTAAAGCCCTCGGGAAGCCGGTCAATGCCCTGCACATAGGTCTTGAAGCGGCTGCGGAGCACAGGATACGCCCGCAGATTCTTAACGATGAAATTCTCCGTCAGTATGTTCTTCATAGTTCTCACCCAAACACTCCAGAATCATGGGGTACTTCCCTACCCCGTCAAACTGTATGATATTTCCGCCGGGCCAGTGGAAATTGCCCTCGATCAGTGCCGGCCCCTCCGGCGTGACCGCCACATCCCAGCCCACATAGCCCAGACTGGGCACCCGGTTCATCCCCTGCACCACGCAGTCCTTCACTTCCTGCCAGCAGGGCAGGGTAAACCCGGGCATGGGAAACTCCGTCCCGGGATGGCGGATAAAGTCTTTGATATCCACATTGTTCCGCCCCGGCCCGGTGACCGTCCCGCTCTCCAGCGACAGCGGATAGGCCACGCCGCCGGTGTGGAAATTATCCGTCACCGCTCCGGCACCGCCGCATTTCAGGCAGGCCCCGATGATCCGCACACTGCCGTCACACCCTCGGGCGGCATTGATACGCACGGTGTTGACACAGCTGGGGTTGATCTCATCCAGTGCCGGATGCTGCCGGATCACTTCCTCCAGCAGCAGCTGCTGCTCCCGGCAGCGAGCGTACAGCGCCTGCGCATCCACTTCGGCCGTGCGCAGCTTCTCAATCCCCTGTCCCATAGTGCCGCCTGTTGGTTTGAGTATGAACTGCTCGTGCCGCCGAAGGAAAGCCATAAACTCATCAAATCCCTGTGCCGGCACATAGAGGAAATTCCGCTTCACCAGATCCCGGAAGCCTTCATCAAAAAGCTCCTTGCGGCCGATCAGCAGCTTGTCCTCCCGGGTGGCATTGCGGTTCAGCAACCCATCCACCGCCTTGGAGCGGCCGGAGGTCAGGAAGCGGCCCCGCTGTTCCTCGTCCAGTTCATAAAAACGCAGGACAAAGTAATTCTCCGGCGAGGCCCCATGACACCGGCTGCAGCCCAGGGCATCGAAAAAATACCGCAGCGCGCTGCCCTTCCGCTGTTTTTTCAGCCGGCAGCTCATGGCCCAGGTCTTTTTTACGGCGTTCCAACGCGACATGAACTCATCCCGCCCCTTGCGTCAACCAAAATCCGCTCTACATTCTCACGCCCCAGAGCGTCCAGCGTGCGTCCCTGCGCCCGCAGAGGCCGCCCCAGTGCCGCCGATGCGATCTCAATCAGAGCGCGTGCTACCGGCGTTGGAACCTGCAGCGCCTCCCCCAGAGATTCCAGCAGTACCAATCCCTGAGGCACATCCTCGGTAATATAGCGGGAATCCACGCTCACCGGTCCTTTGGCCCGGGTAGGCATCGCCGCGTATTCAAAGAAAACTTCCTTACCGGGCCGCTGCTCATCCAGACTGTTGCGGAACTTACAGGCTTCCACATAGGGCTGGGCTTCATAGCCCAGGCTTTGCAGCACCGCCATTTTCTCCCCGTCCAGCGCCTCCAGGATATTCCAGACCGAAGGGGTGAATACCTCATGGTACATGCAGTATTCCCCGCCGGTGGCTTCAATGCGGGGTATGCTCATGATCGCCCCCACGGTGTGGACGATCATGTTGGGGTTATGCAGCGCCGCCTCCGCCACGCTCTCCAGATAGGTGAAGGGGGTTCCCATCCGATCCAGAATCTCCCTGGCCCGGGGCATAGCGGATCGGGGATAAATCCCCAGGGGGTTGCGCACGTTGCGAAAGCCCACCTTGAAGCGGCCTGGCCGGGAAATGCGGCCGTCGATAAAATTGCTCTCCGCCTCGGCGATCATCAGCCCTTCCGGCGCTTTCAGCCCCAGCGCAAAGGCCGTGGCCAGATAACCCGGATCAATCAGCAGCACCTGCCCGGCCCGGAGCAGCGGCACCAGCCTTTCCAGTACCTGCCGGTGATAGCCGGTCTGGGTGCAAAGCAGCACCACCTGGCACGCCTCTGCATCCGCCAGATTCCGGGACAGGCGGGCAATGACGCCCGGCTTCTCCATGCCGAACTCGTCCAGCACCATCTTCCCGCCGTTCCGGCAAAGATATTCAAAGTTATCATCATGAACCGAGCGGGAACTTTTGATCAGCGTCACTTCATGACCGCGGTACGCATAATCCGCCGCCAGCGCGCAGCCGCTGTTGCCCGCCCCTACAATTGCGATTTTCATTGCAGCTCCCACAATTATATTACAATTATACTTCCATCATCCCGCCGAACAGCAGGTCTGTCTCCGGCAGGCGCTTGTTGTCCAGGGCCGCCGCCGGGGTAAAGGTCATCTCTCCGAAGCGGACACCCTTCTCCGTCAGGTACAGATCTACCCGCACAAAGGGGAAACCCCGGCTGAGCCTGTCCGCAACAGCATAGGCTTCGTCCAGCCTCTCCGGCTTGAGCAGCGTGAAGCCTTCCGGTGCGTTTTGGGAGTCCCGGTTGATCCGCAGCAGCCGAAAATCCCGATCCATGAAATAGAACCGGGGCCAGCCCTCTTCCCTGCCCTGGCACAGCATACAGCAGTAGGCCCGGCCGTTGAAACAGTAGAACTTGTAATCCTCGGGCAGTCTGCCGTCCGCATCGCCGATGTATTCTTCCACGATGAGCTTTTTCTCTACGTTTCTGTACTGCAACTCGGAGTAATAGGCCCAGAAAGGCTCCCGGCCCCATTTTTTCAGCTTTTTCACCGTGGCCGGGATGTCCAGCTTTTCCTTGTCCGTGCAGATGATATTGTACCCACAGCCGAAGTTCCACTTCATGGCAAAGCGTTCCGGCAGTTCCTCCCAGCGGATCTCCTCCGGCTGGTCATAAACCGCAAGCAGTTCGTTGAGCGTCTCCCCGCAGTCACATTGCCGGACGTAGTCCCGCACCCGGAATTTATCCGCGCACTGCCGCACCCGCTCATCACTGCCAAACCGCTCCAGCTTCAGCTTCAGCAGCTTTTCGTTCAGGGTCTTGGGGTTTTGCAGCTCCGGCAAGCGGCCAAACTTCCGCAAAAACAGCAGCCTGGTATTCAGCGCCGGGGAGAGGTAGGACAGCGCCGCATAAAACGCCCTGGTTCCAGCGTGGATTTTCTTCTTTTTCACAGCATCCTCCAGCCCTCAGGCTTCGGCCAGGGCCAGGCTCTCCCGGCTGCCCTGGGCCTGAAGGCGCTGATCCTCCGTCATCAGCATCAGCTCCTCCGCCGCCTTCAACGACTCCATCAGGCACTTGCAGACAAATTTGGACTGCTTGAGCACGGAGCGAAACTCCTGCCGGGAGGACATGTACTGGTAATGCTGCACAGAAATAGAGGGGTCATAGCGGATGACCTTGCTCTCATGGCGGCAGAGCCATTCCAGGATCTCCATTTCAAAATACATAAAGGTCTTGCAATAGAAAGGTTCCGGATGCTCCTCTATGTAGCGCTTGGAGAAGATGACGCAGGAGCCGTGAAGCACCACGCCCTCGGCGGCGGCTGTAGAATCCACATGCTGCTCCGCCCTCCTGCGCCGCTGCACATGCCGCCAGGTGATAGGGCTGTTCTTCTCGCCGCTGCTGAGCAGCATGAGAATGGGGTTCTGGCTGCGTTTCACGTAGGCCATCTTCTTCCGCACAGCCTCCAGATCATAGCCCTGCATACGCTTGGGGCTCTGGTGGATGCCGGAGAAAACAGACACGATATCCGGCCCCAGCACATCAAAGGGATGGTCTTTGTAGATCTGATCCACCCGGGCAATGAAATCCTTCTGGGTAATCTCCACATCGTTGTTGAGAACTACAGTGTAGTCCGGTGCCAGCTTGCACTTGCTATAGCGGACACCGAAATTATTGCCCTTGGCAAAGCCGGAGTTCTCCTTATTGAGCAGAACGGTGACTTCCTTGTCTCCCTTGTACTCGGCTTTCAGGGCAGCGCCGCTTCCGTCCGGGGAGGCGTTATCCACAATAATGATGTGCTTGCTGCCTTCCAGGGCCTTGATGCATGCCACGCATTTTCTGGTATAATCAATGGCTCGGTAATGGAGGATGACGAAAGCTGTCATAGGGTGTTTTCCCCTTTCCTGGCGTTTATCTTTGTGCATAACCAGCAGCCCAGATCATAGGGATGATGGCTGAGCCGGTAGCTTTTCCAATAGTGCAGGGCGGCCTTTTCCGGTTCCGCCTGCCGCAGCCGCTTTCCCATGCGCCGGTTCATCACCGCGTCACTTTTGGGATACAAGCGGTATAGGTTCTCGTGTTTTTCATAGAGGTGCACCAGCGCCGGATAGGACTTCACGGCGGCAGAGATGCTGTCCTGTCCCACGGCAGAATCCACCAGGGCTTCCGGCAGATAGGCCAGGGCAAAGTCCTTTGCCGCCCGGATAGAAAAGTCCCAGTCCTGATAGCGGCGGAAGCTCTCGTCAAAGCGCAGCTCCTCCCACACCGCCCGGTGCATCAGCATGGTCTGGGTACCGGCCCGGTTTTCCGCCAGCATTTCCTCCAACCCCCGCTCCGGATGGAAGGGGTGCACCGGATAATAGAAACGGCTGCCGTTCTCGGCAATGCGGTTCATGCCGCAAAAACTCATGTCCGCCCCGGTGGCACGCAGGTGGTGCAACTGCCGCTCCAGCTTCTCCCGGTGCCAGACATCGTCGCTGTCCTGAAAGGCCAGATACGCCCCGACAGCGTGTTCCGCCCCGTAATTTCTGGCGTAGCAGGCGCCCCGGTTCTGCCCATAGCGCAGAAAGCGCAGGCGCGGATCCGGATAGTTTTCAAACAATTTTTCGCTGCCGTCGGTGGAACCGTCATCCACCACGATCAGTTCCAGATTTTCATAGCTCTGGCCCAGCACGCTCTCCACACTGGCCAGAATGCTGTCCCGGCGGTTATAGCAGGGAATCACTACGGATATCCGTTCTCTTTCCATTTCCGCCTCTCAGTCCAGCAATTGGCGGGGGAAGCAGGCAAGCATCTGCCGTTTCTTCTCCTCCACCAGCTCTGCCGCCACGGCCCAGCTATCCTCGATCTCCCGGAGACCGGGGGCCTTCTCCTGCCGCAGATCCCGCTGGATATGAGGCAGACCGTAGGCAGAATAATAATCATCAAATTTATAGCCGTCGCCCTTCAGCCGTTCATCAAACACCACGTGCATGTTGGGTACATGGAAGCTGTCCGCCACGATCAGGCCGTGGAGGCTGCTGGAAAGGACACAGCGGCACCGGGCGATTTGCTTTACAACTTCGATGGGATCGTCCTTCACATTGATCAGAATGGCATTCTCATACCGATCCGCCAGCGCCTGGGCTGCCGGGTCTGCCAAATCACAGATATGGGGGATCACCCCCAGGTCATACTGCTTCTCCGGCAGTTGATCCAGCAGCCGGTCGGCCAGAATGCCCGCATCCCCGGTGGGGATGTCCAGCATCTTGCCGGTCATCCGCTCCACGTTGCGGCGGGTCAGCTCTCCCCGCAGGGCAAGAAACTCCATCTCCCGCTTAAAAAAGTGACCCTTGCAGTCATCGTAATTGATGAAGCCGGTGCCCCAGATATAAACTTTCGGGTTTTTCCGGCCGTTGAGCAGCTGCTGCATCCGCATCAGCGGCGTGCCGTGATAGGTATACATGGCCAGATGGCTGCCAATGGCGCTCATCTCCCCGTCCAGGAAAGAGCAGCGCTCCACGTTGCAGCCAAAGCAGCGGCGAAGGATCAGGTCATTGAGCAGATCGCCCATGTTGGCCAGCTTGGCATAATATAGCTTTATGGTTTTTTCCACCGGCAACCCCTCCGACATGTGTCATTTTAAGAAAGCACCGCCCTGGTGTAAGGCAGGGCGTAGAGGAACAGGAAGAACGCACCGGCCAGCAGGCCAAAGCCCAGGTACACCAGCCACATCCTTCTGTCCTTGCGACATTCCTCTCTGTCGTTTTCTGCTATACTGCCTGTATGCAGCGCCGCCCGGCACTGACGCTCTGCCTCAGTCACCGGATGCAGGAAAGAACCGATCACTGCGCCGATCACGCTCATGGCAATGCCGATGAAGAAAGCATCCAGATACACCGGCGGCGTAATGCCCCGGATGGCATAAAACATCTTGGATCCGGCGCAGCCCAGAAAGCCCATCAGCATCCCCAGGTAGGCCCCGCTCCTGCTGAGCTTTTTGCTCCAGATGCTGCCGATGGCCACCACACCCCAGGAGCTGGCGATCACCGTGCCGCCGAAATACATGATTACAAAAATCTGGGGCGGGTTCAGATAGGCCAGTGCCAGGATCACCAGGCTGGCTGCGAACATGGCCCAGCGGGACAGGCGCAGCTGCTGCCGGTCATCCCGGCCCTTGCGGGGAAGAATATCATTGGCAGCGGAAAAGCCGATCAATGACAGGAAGGTAGAGGCGGAAGAGATGCCCGCGGCGGTAATGCCAGTGAGCATGGTGATGCCGATCAGGGGCGGCAGCACGTTCATGGCGGCCCAGATCAGGGCCTGACTGCCTACCAGTTCCCCGTTAATGTTGCGGATAAAAGCGGCGGTAAAGTACAAAGAGACAGTCACCGTCATCACCCCGATGGAGGACCAGATGGAGGAGCGCATGACCACATGCTCATCCCTTGCCATCAGGTAGCGGCTGGTCTGCCAGGGGCTGACCGCCACCACCAGCGCCCAGACGACGCCATAGGTCACCGCCCAGGCCAGATTGCTGGCCCCGTCAGGATACAGATAATCCGGGCTGCCGGCCCAGGACAGGATCCCCGGCATGCTCTCGCAGTTTGCAAGCCGGGCGATGCCGCCAAACCAGCCGCCGCCGGCATGGACGATAAAGGGCACGGCAATCAGCGCCGCCACCAGAAACACCAGGAACATAATGGTGTCCGTCAGCAGTACGCCGGGCGACCCGGCATAGATGGTGAACACCGTAAAAGCCAGCCAGACGATCACAGCGCAGGCGGGATAGCTGAGACTGGTGATGCTGCTCATCAGGGTGGAGACTCCCTGAATGGCGGAGAGCAGGTAGGCGCTGACAGAAACCAGCATAATTACCGCCGAAAGACGCCGCAGTCCCGGGGACTGGAAGCGGCTGCCGAAATATTCCGGCAGAGTGTTGGCCTCACTGCGGCGTATGTAACGGCCAAAAAGGCCCGCGCCGTAGATATAGCCGGTGGCCTGGAGCACACCCACAATGACAATGCCCATGAAGAAGCCGTCATAGACCTCTCCGGTGTCCCCCAAAAAGGCGCCGGTGGAAAGGAAGGAGGCGATCATGGAGCCAACGATCAGCAGCGTGGGGGCGTTGCGGCCCGAGACGTAGTAGTCGTTGGTGCTCTTGACCTGCCTGCCTGCCGCAATGCCCACCAGGAAAAATACAACAAGAGAAAAAAGGATGCCAATGATATAAATGTTCATCTGTCCTCTTCCCCTTCCCGCCGGCCGGCAGTGAAGGCCCGGTAGGCAAAGGCAGTGACGCAGATCCATAGGCCGAAGGCCACAGAGAGTATGATTTCCATCCCGGCTCCTTTCTCTTTTGCTTATCGTTTTTCTTCCTTATACTTTTTATACTTTCATCAGTACCCGGTCATAACGACCGTCCTTGGGCAGCGGTGTCCCCTTCAGGCCCTCGTCAAACAGCGGCTGATACCCCCAGCCATCGGTGACCCAGGCATAGCCCCGGTACTGGGCAGTGTTAAAGCCAGGGATGGTGTTGGCCTCGATCAGCAGCGGCCCTTCCGGGGTGATGGCCATGTCCCAGCCGATGTTGGAGATCCGGCTGGCCAGCGGCAGGGCCTTGCGCATCAGCGCCAGGCATTCCTTCCAATAGGGGATCTGCAGTCCTTTGAACTGCACCCCGGTCACCGGATGAGCGGTATATTCCACGAACTGGTTCTGATCCACCGCATCGGTGATTACTTGGCCGCTGCGGATATCGATCATGGCCGTCAGGGCGTCCTGGCAGCCATTGGAAACGCTCTTGGTAATGGCGGTGGTCAGCACCGGGGCAAACACATAGTTCCCCGCCGGAGAGCTGACGGAATAAAAGCGGATGATACTCACCGCGCCGGGGTTCAGCTCCGCCAGCGTCTTATGCTGGGTGATGTACTCCTCCACAATATAATTCTCCGCCCGGGAAATAAATTCCATGGCGGCCTTCCGTTCCTCCGCCGTGGCGGTGGGCAGCACTTCAATGCCCTGCCCCTGTCCCTTGCAGTTGGGCTTGGCGATCACCCTGCCCTCCCTGCCGGACATTGCTTCCAGCCGTTCTTCCGTCACGTCCTGCGCCAGGTAGCAGCGCCTGCCATAATAGTCGCCAAACACCTTGGAGAAAATATATTTGTTGCTGAGGATGCACTTATAGCGCCGGTCTGTCAGATTCTTTCTGAATTCCGCCCGGGTCCAGAGGGTGGAGACCGTCTGCTTCTGTTCCTCGGTCATGCCGTCATAGGCCATCCATTCATATTCGCCCAGGGAGATATGGTTCAGGCGCTTGGCCTTAATAATATCCCGCTCGATCCAACGGGGATCCTTGCCGCATTTTTCGGCATAAGTCCGGGCAAACTCCCGGATGTATTTTCTGCCGGCTATGACCCCGGCAAGGCCGGTACTCTCTTTCATCTTCTCTCCCCCATCACATTCTGGCAATCAGGTCTTCCAGCTCCCGGCGGCGGCCTGTTTGGGTCACCAGCTGCATGCCGCCCATCTGGGCGGTGCAGTTGGCCTCCACCATGCACCAGCCCCGCTTCGCGGTGTAGGCCAGATCCCAGCCGCAGTAGCGGTTGCCGGGCACCATCATGGCCGCCTGCTTCACCATGCTGACCGCTTCCTCCCAGTGGGGAATCGGGAAGCCCTGAAAGCGTACCCCTGTTTCCGGGTGCCGCTCATAGCGCTTGCAGGCTTTGTCCGCACCGTCGGTAAGGATCAGCCCGGTCTCCGGGTCAATCAAGGCGCTGATGCCCCCGGCGCTGAAATTATCGATCACGCTGTCCTGCCGCCCCACCCGCAATGTGGGGTGAAACAGGCGAACCTCGTTCTCGCCGTCCTTCCCCCGGATCACCACCGTGGGAATGCGCAGGGTGTTCACCGACTGGGGGTGGATCACCGCCATCTCCGGCCCCTGCTCTATCAGCTCCTCGATCACGGCGCCGGCCTCGGCGTAGCCCCGGAAGGCTTCCTCCAGGGAGCTGTAGTTATCCATGCTGTCCATATGTACGCCCTTGCCGAAGGCGGCGTAAATTGGCTTCACAATATATGTCTTATGCTCACTTACAAAGGCGCCGAACTGCTGTAAATCCTCCGCCGTTGCCTCTTTGTCCTTGCGGATGCACAGCATATCCCGCTTGAAGAAGTCCTTGAACTTCTTGTAAGTGAGGTACTTATTTTCAAGCATATTGGTGTTTTTCGGGTCGTTCATCCGGGGATAGAAGCTCATCCGTATCCCCTCTGTTATGAAGGAGGAACGATAAGCGTCATCTTTCCCCTCAAACCCGAACTGGAAATACTCATCGTAATAAGAGCCGTATTTCATCAGGCAATGGGTCATGTCCCGTTTCAACTGCCTGACATAGGATTCGTCAGCCAACTCCTCCGGGCTTTTATACTTACTGATGATCTGGTCAAGCTGCCCGTGTTTGCGGTGATAATGATTACACTTGCGGTACCAGGTCTTAAAACGGATCTTCCTATAGATTTTTCTCCTGAGCCTACGCAGCACAGCGCATACTCCCCTTCTCTCTGTAACAAACAAAACAAACATTTTTCCAAAAGGCACTTTTGTCAGTATAGCACGGAAAAAAGAATATCACAACCGGTCTGAACAGGAATTTACTGCCCGCCTGAAGCGGACAGTAAATTCAGGCTGTAGACAAAGCCTCGCAGAGTTTTTTCGCCGCAGCGAAAAAAGAATTCCGATCGTTTTCCGCGGCAACCGGTGCGTCGCGGAAAACACTTCTCACGAAACGAGTGTCGAAATGCGCGCCATGGGCGCATATTGAGGCATCGAGTGAAGTGCAAACCTTTTCGTTGACAAAGTCATTTTGACTTTGTCAACGACAGCTTGTCAAAAAAGTCCAGTAGGGACTTTTTTGACCGCTTCAACCGCCGAGCATTTTGATAATATCAAAATGCTGCTTCGCCCGAAAAGCCTTGATTTTCAAGGCTTTTCTGCGGCGGGTTATTGGAACGCGAGGCGGGTCTTGCCCCCTCGCGCACCCCCGCTGCTCTATCTTCGGAACGGGAAGCATAGTTTTTTGACAGTCTCTCGTTGACAAAGTCATTTTGACTTTGTCAACGACTTGAATTTACTGCCCGCCTGAAGCGGACAGTAAATTCATTTTATGGCAGAATAAACCCGCTCTGCCAATGACTGCCGCATCGGATCAGAGATTGACATTGCTGGGCCGGTAGCCGCCGTCCACCTGGAGGATGGTACCGGTAACGTAAGAGGCCCAGTCAGAGGCCAGGTAAAGCATGGCATAGGAAATATCCTCCGCCTCCCCCATGCGCTTGAGGGGGATGGTGCTGGAAAAGCTCTTGCGCTCCCTCTCGTTGAGCATTGCCACCATCTCGGTGTTGATCACACCGGGAGCCACCGCGTTGACCCGCACCTTCCAAGGGGCCAGTTCAATGGCCAGGGACTTGGTCAGGCCGATGATAGCCGCCTTGCTGGCAGGATAGGGACAGCCCATGCCGGAGCCATAGATGCCGGTAACAGAGGCGGTGTTGATGATGACCCCCTGCTTCTGCTTCTTGAAATAAGGCGTGGCATATTTGCAGAAGTTGAAAACGCCTTTGACATTGATATCCATTACTCGCTGAAACTCCTCAGCGGAGGTGAGTGTAATCGGTCGGTCACTGGAAACGCCGGCAATATTGGCAACGATATCCACCCTGCCAAAGCGCTGAACGGCCTGCTTATAGACCGCTTTGACGCTTTCTCCATCGCGGACATCGCACTGGCAGCCCAAAAAGGCAGAGCCGCACTCTTCCACTTTGACTTTCAGTTCTTCCATCCGGTCCGTGCGGATGTCCACCCCGACCACATTGGCGCCATGCTGCGCAAAAAGCTCCGCCGTGCGGCGGCCAATGCCGGAGTTTACACCGCTGATTACGGCAACCTTATCTTGTAATAGCTTCATAACACTCTCTCATTCAGTTGCGGTTCATGACCGCTCTGCGTAAAAAGCATGATTTTTTCAACCTATTTCAATATAAAAGTTTTCGCCCTCGGATCACCGGGGCGAAAACGCTTCTCCCTCAGACGGCGGTTGAGCCGCGGCCCCGGTTCCGGATGAACAAGAGCCCCTCCCAACCCATGCTGCCTACTGGCAGCATGGGTTGGGAAAATGGATTGGTATTCTTACTGGGCTGGGGTCGCAATGTCTGTGCGGGAATGATTATTACTTTTTGACGACTTTCTTTTTCTTGGGACGGAACATGTTGATGCGGATACGGTGGGTGTTGTCTCTCTGGAAGGACTCCTCGTAAATACGCAGGTAGCCAGTCTCCATAATGAGCCACTTTCCATCAGCCTTGACATACTTGTCCGTGTACAGGGCGCTGCCCTGGATCTGCAGGCCTTCATAGGGGTTGTCCTTGGCAAAGATCAGGTTATCCTGCAGATACCAGTGGCCGATGGCCTCGGTATCGCTGATAATCTCGATCTCGGGGGTATGGCCCTGATGGAGCGTGATCTCGGTCTGGGGCATACTCTCTGCCAAATAGTTGGCCACTTCTTCGGGGCCGTGGAAAACCAGCTTGCCGTCAGAATAGGCGGTCTCAATGTCGGGATGGAAAGTCGCCTTCAGGGCTTCCCAATCCTTGGTATCAAGGGCGGCAAAATACCGGGCCTTCAGGCACTTGATCTCGTCAATGTCCTTGAGTCTCTGTACTTCCTTTTCCAGTGCTTCCAGACGTTCTTCAACAGTCATGAAAATTACTCCTTTCCAAAAGCGCCATGCTTAAATGCGCATACCGACTTCGTAAGCCTCGGCGGTGGCATCAATGCCCATACGGACTTCCTTGGCGTCGCCAATGACGTCATAGGCAATGCCCAGCTCTTCGCACTTTGCGGTCAGATCCGCGGTGGGGTAGGACACCGTGCCGAAGGCAATGATCAGCGTGTCAAAATGACGGGTCTTCTCAACGGTCTTCTTGTCTCTGCCGGTGAACTTGTAGGTCAGGCTGTGATCCTCAATAGAGACGACCTTGGACTTGTTGCTCTTCTTGATGATATCGCCGGGGAACTCGATATCCTGGAACATGGTGCGCAGCATACCCATGTTGTTGCCAACACGCTTCTGATCCATCACGCGGACATCGGTAACACCCTTGGAGATGAGGTACTGCGCAGTCTCGCAGCCGACGCCGCCGCCGCCGAGGATGACGACCTCGCCCTTGGCCTCAGCCTTGCCGGAGAGGATGTCCTGTGCGGAGTAAATGTCAGCGCCGTCAATGCCGGGGATGTTGGGAGCGACGTAGTGGGCGCCGGTGGCGATGACCACATGGTCGGGCTTGACTTCGGCGATCATCTCGGGCGTGACCTTAACGCCGGTCTTGATCTCAATGCCCTGGCGCTTGCACTCTTCGATCTCCCACAGGATCGCTTCGGTGAACTCCTGCTTCTTGGGGGCCTTGCCTGCCAGGACGAACTGGCCGCCGGCCTGCTCTTCCGCTTCGTAAACGGTGGGATTGTGGCCGCGCATCTTCAGGAACTCAGCAGTCAGCAGGCCGCCGATGCCGCCGCCGATGACCATGACGTTCTTCGGCGTCTCAGCCTTGTTGATGCCCTTGTACTCCAGGCAGAGCATGGGGTTGCGGGTGCAGGTGATGTGGGTAGCCTTGGGATCAACGACCTTGTCGTAGCAGCCCTGGCAGCAGCCAATGCACTTGCGGATCTCGTTGTCGCGGCCTTCCTTTGCCTTGTTGACCCAGTTAGGATCGACCAACTGAGCACGGCCGACAGCGACCATGTCAACATAGCCTTCCTCGATGAGGCGGTTGGCAAGCTCAGGGGTGTTCACACGGCCGACGCCGATGACGGGGATCTTGATGCCATCCTTGACAGCCTTGATGTTGTCCATGTTGAAGCCGGGCTCAAGGTTGTAGGGGGGAACTTCGTAAACGGTAGCCAGGGAGCTGGCATTGCCGCGGGAGAGGTCAGCAGCGTCAACGCCGGCATCGGCAGCCCAGTTAATAAAGGTAATGGTCTCTTCCAGGGTGGTCACCTTGGGCAGCATCTCGTCGATGGCATCCAGACGCATGATCAGAGGCATATCCTCGGGCATGTTGGCGCGCATCTCACGGATGACTTCCAGGCTGAAGCGGGCACGGTTCTCCAGAGACTGGTTGCCGTACTCGTCGGTGCGGTTGTTGAGATAGGGGTTGAGGAACTCATGGGGCAGATAGGTATGAGCGGCATGGAACTCCAGGGCGTCCAGACCGGCCTCAACGCCCAGCTTGGCGCTGTAGCCGAACTGCTTGACGATCTCATGGATACGCTCAACCGTGATGGTATCGGGCGTCTCACGGACGTTGGTCTCATCGAAGAAAGCTTCGGGAACGAAACCGCCGTGCCAGATCTGGGCGCAGGCCTTGCCGCCGGCATCGTGGATTGCCTTGGTGACCTTCTTCAGCTCATCTCTGTGATGCTCGTTGTAGAGGCCGAGGTAAATGGTCGCATGGGGCTGATAAGAGGTGGAAACAATCTCAATAATGTTCAGAGCGCAGCCGCCGGCGGCACGTGCTGCATGGTATGCGGGCAGGTCGTCGTGGATGTCATGCTTACCCTTGGCCATCTTGGTGGCCATACCGGGCATGACAACGCGGTTCTTCAATTCAAGCCCTCTCAGCTTGATCGGAGTAAATAATGCATCATAGCTCATAACACATACACTCTTTCCTTTTAATTTTTGTGGGGGTTCGGCAGCAGACCCATGGGAAAGGGCCGGCGGCAGATCCGGGAACGATCCGCCAAGCGGTTCCTGGTGGCGCGAACCGCCTTTTTTATACTGCCTCAGCAGAAAACCCATTGTAAAAATTTTAACACTAGTGGGCTTTTTTTGTAGGCAATATTCTCGAATTCTCATACTCATGGCCGGAACAAAATTTCAATTTTTACTAACAAATACGTTTGCTTTTATCTTGTCATTATATTGGTTTCACAAAGTCCGCTGTCCCGCTCTCCCCTCTTTCTGTCAGTATGAACAGATAATTTCTGCCGGTCTCCCTGTCCCGGGGGCGGCAGCCGCCTTTGCGCGGGGCAGGAAAAAGCTGTAGTAAAAATCAAAAAAATGTCGCTCTGCTCTGTAGGAGAATTGTGAAAAAGCCTTTCGTAAATGTGGATTGTTTAACAAAAAACGTGATACACGCCGGAGCAATTCCGTTTATACTAGAGCCATAACATAAGCTAAGGGGAATCGAACCCTATCGGTTTTACAGAGGCAGATATTCCCCAATCCATCGTTAAGCCCCTTGGAAATACGCAGAGTATTCCCTGCGGGTCTTGCCTCGACTTGAGAAATATCTGCGCCTGAAAAACTGCGCAGCACCCGCCGCTGTGTCAATTTTGATTGATTTTTTCTTTTTCTGATGCAGGCGGGCTGACGCCCGTCAAAGAAGAAAGAGGAAAAAGCGGCTAAATTGGCCAGCGCCGGGCGGTATGGTTCGGTTCCCCTTAGCTTAGGCTGGCCCCTGCCAGCCGCAGCAGAAGCCCTTGCCCCGGGTATGGGAACGCCGGGGCAAAACCATGTGAAGAAACCATTTTGAATAAGCCAAAATCAAATTATGGAGGTATACGCATGATCACTGACATGAAGAACGCCAAACTCTTTAGCCCCCTCCAGCTGGGCAGAACTACCCTCAAGAACCGCATTGCCATGGCTCCCATGAGCATGCATTACGAAGCCACGGATGGCACCGTGCCCAAGCAGCTGGCTGACATTTTTGTCCGCCGTGCCGAAGGCGGTGTTGGCTACGTCGTCATTGACGCTGTCACCGTTGACCACAAGTACTGGTACATCGGCAAGACCACCGCTCTGGATAAGGACAAGCTGGTTCCCCAGTTTGCCGCTTTTGCCAAGCGCGTCAGCGATGCCGGCAGCACCCTGATCCCCCAGATCATTCACCCCGGCCCCGAGTCCATCTGCGCCCTCAAGGGCATCAAGCCCCTGGGCCCCTCCGTCAACGTCAACGCCAACGGCCATGTCTGCCGTGAGATCACCATTGACGAGATCCATAAGGTAGTCAAGCAGTACGGTCAGGCTGCCCGCCGTGCTGAGGAAGCCGGCTGCGGCGGTATCGCCCTGCACTGCGCCCATGCTTACATGCTGCCCGGCGCATTCATGTCCCCCCTGCGCAACAAGCGCATGGACGAGTACGGCGGCTGCATCGACAACCGCGCCCGCCTCATGCTGGAGATTATTGAGGAGTGCCGCCGCAATGTCAGCCGTGACTTCCCCATCGTTCTGCGTGTCTCCGGTGATGAGCGTGTCTCCGGCGGCAACACGCTGGACGAGATGCTGTACCTGGCGCCCAAGTTTGAGGCAGCCGGTGTGGATATGCTGGAAGTCTCCGGCGGTGTCCAGTATGAGGGCCTGCAATACATCATCCCCTCTCACAGCATGAAGATCGGCAAGAACGTCTATGAGGCTTCCGAGATCAAGAAGGTTGTCAACATTCCTGTTTTCGTGGTGGGCAAGATCAACGACATCCGCTACGCCGCCGATATCGTGGAGCGCGGCCTCGTCGACGGCGTCACTCTGGGCCGTCCCCTGCTGGCCGATCCCGACCTGCCCAAGAAGGCACTGGAGAACCGCTTCGATGATATCACGCCCTGCGGCTCCTGCGCCGGCCGCTGCATCACCCCCGAGGATCCCATGCACCCCGTCTGCAAGTGCCACATCAATCCTCTGGTGGGCCGTGAGTATGACTTCCCCTTCAACCCCACTGACAAGCCCAAGAACGTGCTTATCATCGGCGCAGGCCCCGGCGGTATGTACACCGCTGTCACCGCTGCCGAGCGCGGCCACAATGTGACCGTTTGGGAGAAGTCCAACCGCATCGGCGGTCAGCTTAATCTGGCTGTTGTCTCCCCCGGTAAGCAGGAGATGACCAAGTGGCTGGTTCACCTGAACTACCGTGCCAAGAAGGCCGGCGTGAAGATCGAGTTTAAGAAGGAAGCCACCGTTGAGGCTGTCAAGGAGTTCGCTCCTGACGCTGTTGTTGTCGCCACCGGCGCAACGCCCTTCATTCCGCCCTTCATCAAGGGCATTGGCGAGTGCGAGACCGTTACCACCCACGATGTTCTCAGCCGCAAGGTCACCATCCCCAACGGCCGCGTCTGCATCCTGGGCGGCGGCGAGGTCGCCTGCGAGACCGCAGAGATGCTCTACCGCGACGCACGTCCTCACTCCATCTACTCTCCCAATTTCAGAAACGGCGATATTGACATCACCCTCATCGAGATGATGCCCCAGATGATGACCGGCGTCTGCCAGCCCAACCGCAGCGTTGCTATGGAGGCCCTGCATCATCACGGTGCCAACATGTTCGTCAACTCCAAAGTTCTGGAGATCAACGAGTACACCATCCAGATGCCGGTCGGCCGCGAGATGAAAGACGTTGTCAAGCACGACGTAAAGATCCAGCACCTGGAGGACGGCTCCGAAGAGTGGCTCAAGAACTTTGACTACATCGTTCTGGGCCTGGGCTCCCGGAAGTACGATCCTCTGTCCGAGGAGCTGAAGGCTTTTGTTCCCGAAGTGCATGTCATTGGCGACGCCATCAAGCCGGGTCAGTCCAGCGATGCAATGCACCAGGGCTTTGAGCTTGGCTACAACCTGTAATCTTCCTCCACCGACAAGCAAAAATTGCATTCTTCTCCCATCCTGCCAGCAGGCAGGATGGGAGTTTTTTCAAGTCGCCTCAGTCCCTGTCTCCGGATTTATTCCCATAAAATGCAAAAAACGTAAAGCTTTTTCAAAATATCCACCAATAAATCTTGATTTTTTTCTGATCTTCTGTTACATTTATGCTAATTATAGTGTATAGAGGCAGGACATTTTTCATTCATAGACTACATTTCATAAGACGGCATAAAACGGAGGTGGGTGCTTGAAAAAGAAATGCAGGCCTTTGTGCGAAACGCCCAGGAGCAATATCTTCTGCGGCCCCGATAAATATTTGCAGCTTCAGGAATACACCGTGACCCAGGAAATGTTTCCCGTGTTGGAGATCGACAGTTACTTCATTCTTGTGCGGGAAGGCAAGGGCGTTTTTATCATCAATGGAGAGGAATTCCCTGTTGAGTCCGGCTGTGTATCCTGGATCCAGGGTTCCCAGGTACTGACCATCTGCCCAAACTTCGGAGAGCAGCTCCGGCTCTGGGTCTGCGCTTATGATTATCAGCTGCTCAGCTACTATACCTTCAGCAAGATCAGCCTCAACAGTGAGGCGGAGATCGTCAACGGCCTGCCGGTAATCGGGCCGGAGGGCGAGGGGATTGATGCCATCATCCGGCTGTTCTGCCAGTTTCGGGAGCTGACGAAAAAGGACACACGGGGCTCCGCCATTATCCGCAGCTCCTTCCTTCGGAAGATCGAGCTGCTGTATAACCGTATGACTCACAGCATGAAGGGCCAGTATAAGTTTGAGAATATGCCTCTTGGCCGCCAGGCCAGCCTTTATATCGCCACCCACAGCGCCCTGGATATCACCGCCGCCCAGGTAGCCAAGGCCATCGGCCCCAAAGTGACGGAGGCCGCCTTGAACCATGCGCTTTTGGTGGCTACGGGGCTGAACTTCAACCAGTATCTGAACCGGCTCCGCCTGGTGCTGGCCACCTCCTTCTTTTTGTATGACAGTCTGCCCTTTGACTATATTGCCTCCATCTCCGGCTTCAATATGGAGATCACCTTCTTCCGGCGCTTCAAGGCCCTCACCGGTGTCACCCCCCAGACCTACCGGGAACAGATGCTGTGCAGCGGCAAAAACGGCCGGGTCTACCGGGGCATGATTATGAGTGAAACGCTGATTTCCGTCATCAGCTATTTGTATGAAAACATGACGGAATATATCGATGTGGATATTCTGGCCAGGGAGCTGTATACCTCCGGCAATATTCTGCGCATCCAGTTTAAAACCAGGCTGAACACCAGCTTCAAACAGATCCTGTCCCAGTTCCGGGTGCGTTACGCCGAGGCCCTGCTGACCACCACCGACCTGCCTACGGTGGACATCGCTATTGAGTCCGGCTTTGGCTCCGGCCGTACCCTGGGCCGGGTGTTCTATGACATCAACGGCATGTCCCCTGGGGAATTCAGAAAACAGCGCTGCGGAGGAAAAAATAAAAATGGCCAATAAAAATACCTTTGAAACCGAGGGCAAAAGCAACCTGGTCATCAACTCCAGCTTTTCCGGCGCCCATGACTATTTCACCAACAATGTCCTTCCCAATGATATCTGCACCCATTTGCGCCGCATCAAGGCCCCCACGTCCTATGCCAACAACCGTGACCAGGTCTTCCTGCTGGTGCGCGCCGGTACGGGCAAAATCGTGGTCAACGGCATTGAGTATAAGCTGAAGCCCAACACGCTCATCAATCTGGGGCCTTTCCACCGCTACCGCTTTATCCCCGATGTGGGCAAGATGCTGGAAATCGTCGACAGCCGTATGAACAGCGGAACCTATGTCTATATGATTGCCAACCCCTACCTGAAGCTGGAGCAGTTCTATGTTACCTCGGAACCGCCGGTGGTGTATCTTACAGGGCTGCTGGCGGATATCGCCAACGATTCCATGAACGGACTGCTCAGTGAAATGAACGTGCGCAGCGATGACAGCACCAGCATCTGCTTTTGCTACCTGATGGATCTGCTGGGCATCCTCACTGAAAAGATGCCCAAGGCCTACTTCAAGCGCAGGCCCAGCAGCAGCGGAGAGAAAAAGTAGTTTTATGTTATTTTGCACAAGTTGGAATTTTCGTTTATATTCTTTTAAAAATGCAATTGCAAAAAAAATTCCAATTTATCCCCTAAACAATCAAATATTTTCCAAAAATAAGACTGCTAAATTAGATTTTCCCATTTAGCAGTCTTTACTATATATGGTTATTCTGTACATAGAATTTTATTTTTTGTCACATTCACTTGTACGAAAAAGAGAATCTTCGGCATACTGACTCCAAGCAGTTCTGTTAAAATATTGTCGTTCCAAAAGATATCATTCTGGTGGCATTTGTAAGGGGCTGCGGGAAAGCCCCGAACAAACAAATTACTTCAAATTGAGAAAGGAAAATGTTCAATGTTTGAAAACGAATTTAAGGGCAAAGTAGTTCTCGTCACCGGCGGCAGCCGCGGCATCGGCTTTGCTGCAGTCAAGGGCTTCCTGGCCGCAGGCGCAAAGGTCTGCTTTGTGTCTCACTTTGAGGAGACCGGCGCAAAGGCCATGGAGCAGCTCATGGCGATCAATCCCGAGTACGAGGTCATCCGTGAGGTCATGGATCTCTCCGCCCCCGACTTCAAGGCCATTCAGGATCTCTACAAGAAGATCGAGGACAAGTGGGGCCGTCTTGACGTTCTCGTCAACAATGCCGGCACTGATTCCAGCACCTGGCTCACCAAGCTGAAGATCTCCGAGTGGGATGCAGTCTCCAACCTCAATATGAAGACCCCGTTCCTCATGAGCAAGTATGCGATTCCTTATCTCGTAAAGACCCAGGGCTGCATCGTCAACACCGCCTCCGTGGCCGGCGTTTATGGCACTCCCACCGGTCTGCCCTACCCCGCAACCAAGGCTGCTGTCATCGCCATGACCAAGTCCATGGCCTACTCCTTCGCTGACAAGGGCGTGCGTGTTAACGCGGTTGCTCCCGGCGTTGTTGCTACCGATCTGGTTGCAAACCTCCCCCAGTTTGCAAAGGACTCCATCGGTGATACCATCCCCATGAAGAAGTTCGGCCAGCCCGAGGATATTGCCAACGCCATGATGTTCCTCTCCTCCAGCGCAGCCTCCTACGTTACCGGTGTCTGCCTGCAGGTAGACGGCGGCTACCGTCCCAACAATCAGCCTAAGTAATTCACTGAGCCGGCTCCGGGCCTCCGGCTTCACAACCGGAGGCCGTCATGAAAATAAGAAATAAAGTAAGAGGCTTTTCTTATGGGAGACACCATCGAGCATTTCAACATCTTTAACACCGGTGAGGAGAGTTTTTTCACTCCCGGCCGGCAGCTTGCGAATATCGCAGGGGTCAAGCCCGACGCCCCCGCCATTATTTATATTTCCCCGGAAAACAAGGAATCGGTTACGACCTGGCGGGAGCTGGAGCAACTCTCCAACCGTATTGCCTGGTATTTGAAGGATAAAGGGATCGCCTCCGGCAAAAGCGTGGTGGTGGCGCTGCCCAATATTCCCACCCATATTGCCTTGGCTTTCGGTATCTGGAAAGTTGGCGGCTGCTATGTGCCGGTGTCCAATAAGGTTCCCCAAAAGAACATGGCGGAGATTTGCGCCTGCGTCTCCCCCACCCTGGTGGTCACCAATCGCCGCAAGCCCGATGGCTATGAAAGTCTCAGCATTGCTGAGCTGAAAAACGCCAGTGAGGCTTATCCGGACACTATGCCGCCCGATGTGAAGGCCATTCCCAATATGGCCAACTGTTCCGGCGGTACCACTGGCAAGACCAAGGTCATTCAGCAGAACTTCGCTTCCGGCGAGAGTGATGAAGGGCTGCAAGGTTGGTTCCACGTCTCCGGTATGCGCTTTGAGATGCGCCAGCTTCTGGCCGGCCCTCTCTTCCACGGCGCGCCCCATTCCGCCGCCTTCAACGGGCTTTATTGCGGGAATACGCTGATCATGCCCGCCGGCTTTGACGCCCAGCTGATCGTCGATCTGGTCAAAAAGTATGAGGTGGAATACATTCAGATGGTTCCCACCCTCATGCAGCGGATCATCAAGCTGCCCGGTTTCTCCCGGGAGGATTTCAAGAGCGTCAAGGCGCTGTGCCATACCGGCGGCATCTGCTCTGCCGATCTGAAACGGCAGTGGCTGGAGATCATTGAACCGGAGCGTCTGTATGAGATGTATTCCATGAGCGAATGCATCGGCATGACCAGTATCCGGGGCGATGAATGGCTCCAGCATCCCGGCAGCGTGGGCAGGATGCTGGATGGGGAAATCGTTATCCGTGATGATGATGGGAACCCCCTCCCCGTTGGGGAGATTGGCGGCATCTATATGCGCTGGCCCAACAGCCCCCAGGTGATTTATAAAAATATCGACCCCATTGAGGCGGATGCCCAGGGCTTTAAGAGCGTGGGTGATATGGGCTATCTGGACGCTGACGGGTATCTGTATTTTGCCGACCGGCGCAGCGACATGATCGTCACCGGCGGTGAGAACGTGTTCGCGGCCGAGGTAGAGGCTGTGCTGAAAAAGCACAAGAAGGTGGTGGATGCCGTGGTGGTTGGTCTGCCTGACAGTGAATGGGGTCATCGCATCCACGCCATTGTGGAGAGCAATGAGTCGGTCACCGATAAAGAGCTGATCAAGCATTCGCTGAATTTCCTGCCTCCCTATAAGATTCCCAAGTCTTTTGAATTTCTGGCTACAATTCCCCGCAACGAAAGCGGGAAAGTGGTAAGAAGTGTACTGATCGAGGAGAGCCTGAAAAAAGGCTTCTAAAGGTTCTCTTTCGTATTTGTGCCGCTTCAAACCCGTATTTAGATAGGAGAAGATTTATTATGGAAAACACCCAGAAGAGCTACATGAAGGGTTTTGTTCCGTATGCTATCGCTGCTGCGGTACTAAGCCTTTGCGGTGGTTTCACCGCATCTGTTCCTACGGCCATTTCCACCGCTTGGAACACTGACGCGTCCCTGACCTTTATCACGCTGGCATACTCCCTGGCCGCTGCTGCCATGGCTCCCATTATGGGCAAGCTGGGCGGTGCTATCGGCCGCCGCAAAATGCTTCTGTTTGCCATGGGTCTTTACACCGTTGGCCAGGCGCTGATCGCCATCTGCCCCCCCAACATTCCCCTGCTTCTCGTTTTCCGCTTCATGGTTGGTATCGGCGCTGCCGGTATTGCCCCCGTGGTCATGGCCTACATCATGATGGAGTTCCCGCCTGAGAAGATGGGCCAGGGCTTCACCATTTACATGGCGCTGGCTTGCGGCATGGTTATTTTTGGGCCCACGCTGGGCGGCATCGTTATGGCTCTCATCGGCACCGCCGATGCATGGCGTATCGTTATGTGGATCTGCGTTGCCTTGTGCGTGATTTCCTTTGTCCTCTGCTTTGCCATGGTTCGCGATAACCCCAACATCCCCAAAGGCTCCATGAAGGGCTTCGACTGGGCCGGTGCTGTGTTCGTGCTGATCATGTTCGGCGCTCTCGTCTGCGTTCCCACCTTCGGCCAGCAGAGCGGCTGGACTGCGGTTACCACTCTGGCTTCCATCGCTGCGGCTGTCATCGGCTTGATCGTCCTCGTCTTTGTTGAGAAGAAGGCCGCCAGCCCCATCCTCAGCGGCAAGTTCATTGCCCGCAAGAACTTTGTTCTTCCCGTTATCGTTCTGTTCCTCACCCAGGGCCTGATGACCGCCTGCCTGACCGAGATCATCCGCTTCGGCTATGCAGTTGATAAGGCTTCCGTGGCCAGCGTTGCCATGTCCATCGAGTACCTCGGCATGGCCATCGGCACCATCGTCCTCGGACCCATGTCCGATAAGAAGGAGCCAAAGGTTGTCGCCGCTGTGGCTCTGGTGTTTGTGGCCATCGGCTCTGCCATCATGCTCCTCATCAATGAGAGCGCCGGCGTGCTGCTCATGGGCGGCGCCCTGTTCTTCGTGGGCCTGGGTCTGGGCGGTAACGTGACCATCTTCATGAAGGTCGCTCTGTTTGGTGTTGCTCCCACTGAGTCCTCCTCCGCTTCCGGCACCTTCAACGTGTTCAAGGATATGTGCGCGCCCTTCGGCGTCGCCATCTTTGTTCCCATGTTCGTCACTAATATGGTCGCCAAGGCCGATGCTGGCATGGCTGTTCCCGCTGCCGCTACCAGCGCTCTGCACAGCGTTGCTCTGGTTCAGCTGATCTGCGTTGTCGTCGGCATCGTCATCTGCTTCATGCTCCCCACCGTCCGTGCCAAGGCGGAAGCCTGAAAAACTCCTAAAAGCAAATTCTCAAAAATATCAAATCATTTGAAAGGAATAACAAAATGAAGGTTATTGAAAACAAGCTGACTCAGAAATTCAGCGAGTATCCCGAATTTGGTGTTCTGAAAGGCGTTAAGGTCTTTGTCACCGGCACCAACATTGCCGGCCCCTTCGCCGGCTGCCTGATGGCCGAGATGGGCGCAAAGGTTCTCCAGGCTGAAGCCCCCAACATCGCCTGCCAGACCCGCGGCACCTACTCCTGGGCCCAGAACCACAGAAACGAGTATTCCATCACCATCAACTCCTCCAGCCCCGCCGGCAAGAAGATTTTCTACAAGTGCATCGAGTGGGCTGATATTTGGATCGAAGCCGGCCGTCCCGGTTCCTATGCCAAGCGCGGCCTCACCGATAAGTCCTGCTGGGAGAAGAACCCCAAGCTGACTATCGTCCATGTTTCCGGCTACGGCCAGTTTGGCCCCTCCAAGGATAAGCCCTCCTACGACGTTTCCGGTCAGGCCATGGGCGGCTACATGTACATGAACGGCGTCTCCCCCACCTCCAGCCCCCTGAAGGTCAATCCTTACCTGTCTGACTATGTCACCGCTTACAATGCCTGCATGGTAGCTCTGGCTGGCTATATCAACGCCCAAAAGACCGGCGAAGGCGACAGCTGCGACGTTGCTCAGTACGACAACATGTTCCGTCTGCTGGACGAGTACCCCGCACGCTGGTACAACAAGGGCTATCCCAAGCCCGGTGATCCTGTTCCCACCCGTACCGGCAACAAGAGCGACCAGGCCTGCTGCTTCTCCTTCTATGACACCAAGGACGGCGGCGCCATGTTCGTTGCTATCGTTGGCCAGGGCCCTGTGGAGCGCGGCTATCCCATCATCGGCATGCCCAAGCCCGGCACCGGCGATGTGCCTGCCAAGTGCACCGGCTTCCCCCTCTTCGACCCCAGAGGTCAGAGAGGCGAAAAGCTGTGCGAGGAGTTCTGCGCTGCTCACACCTGCGATGAGCTGGAAGAGATCTTCAACGCCGCCGGCATCCCCTGCCAGAGAGCTTACGGCCCCGAAGACATCCTTAACGATCCTCAGTTCGAGGCTCGTGAGAACCTGGTAGAGTGGGAAGACCAGTGCTATGGCCCCATGAAGGGCATTGGCCCCGTCAACATCTTCAAGAAGAACCCCTCTCAGATCGTTGCTGCCGCTCCCTGCTTCGGTGAGCACAACCGTGAGGTTCTGGCTGAGTTCGGCTACACCGAGGAAGAGATCGACAAGCTCTACGCCAAGGGCGAGATCGCAACCTGGACTGCCAAGGACACCGCCATCAACAAGAACTACGCCACTTGGGGCTTCTTCTGGGATCCCGAGAACCAGTGCAAGCGCCTGGGCATTGACTACCCCGCCAAGAAGTAATTCTTCAAACGCATAAAACGCAAAACAAACAAAAAGCTCACACGGGTCACCGTGTGAGCTTTTTGTGACTTTCAGAAAATACTTCTACGCTTTACTGCTAAATAATTATAGAAAACAATACTGCCTTTTTGTAAAAAACGCAGGGCTAAGCCCTGCGTTCTTCTTTTACTGAATGGCTACCGTGCGCTGGAAGGTGTCGATCCATTCACCCTTGGCAGTGGTGATATAAACATCATCAAATTCCTTCAGCGCGCTCATGGACTCCTCACCAAAGGCCAGGTAGGTCTTCAGCTCGTCAGCCATGACAGCGTTCTTGTTCACAGGCGCCTCATTGAGGACCTCCGCGATCTTGTCCTGGGTGTCTTTGCAGATCAGGTACTCCACAAACAGCTGGGCCAGCTCCGGGTTCTTGCTGTTCTTGACCACTTCCACCGTGGCGGGAGCGGCAAAGGAACCCTCGGAAGCATCCACCCACTTCATGTTCAGGCCGCTGTCAATGAGGCCGGGCATATTGATGTCCATAAAGACGGTGATGTTGGCCTCACCGGTGGTGAAGGCATTGACCACATCGGAAGAAGCGCTGTACCAGAGGTTGATATTGTCCTTCTTCTCCTGCATCAGCGTCATGGCGGCGCTGACATCCTCCTGGCTGCCGCCCATGGCCTCAGCCATAGCCACCAGCATGTAGGGGCCGGCGGTGGAGGTCATGTCGGGCAGGGCCACCATACCGGCGTACTGGTCGTCAAACAGATCCTGATAAGAGGAGGGGGCAGGCAGATTCATCTGCTCCAGCGCGTCAGCGTTGTACATGATGCCGTAGCGGCACAGGGAGTAACAGGGGCCGTAGCCCTTTTCATCCACGCAGAAATCATACAGCTCGCCCAGGCTGGTGACGATGCTGGTGTCCAGCTGCGCAAACAGGTCGTTCTGGATGCCAGTCTCGGCAAAGCTCTTGGTCAGCAACGCCACATCGGCGGTGGGGTCGGCCTTTTCGGCCATCAGCTTGTTGAGACGGTCGCCATTGCCGGAAGTGGGATCGACCACGATGGTGCAGTTATACTGGGCCTCGAAATCGGCAGCAAGGGTCTTGAGACCGGCCTCAGCCCAGCCCCAGGTAGCAACCACCAGCTCTGCGCCGCCGAAATCCTGGGTGCTGTCGGCTTCGCCCTCAGCGGGGGCCGCGGCAGGAGCCTGGGTGGCAGCAGGCTGATTGCTGCTGCCGCAGGCAGCCATTGCAAACACCATGGTCAATGCCAGCAGCATGGCAAGCATTCTCTTCAGTGACATTTTCTTTCCTCCTAGAAATCAAACATTTTTATATACACAGATCCGCTGGGCGGGGATGTGCACCAGCACAGGCTCCCCCAGTTGACGCTGGGTATACTCATTCACAGCGGGACACACCGTCTCCGCCACGCAGCCCGTCACTTCCAGGCGGGTAGTGGTGCCCTTGTAGGTCACGGCGCTAATAACGCCGGAGAGGGTGTTCTCCCCTTCCTCCTCCACCAGCTGGAGGTTTTCCGAGCGGATGGCCAGAGTCACCGGGCTGCCGGGCGCAATGCCCTCCGCTGCGCCGCCGGGCACATACAGCAGCTTTCCGCTGCAAGTGACCGGGCGCATTTCGCCCTCCGCCGGGCCGATGGTGCCCTGAATAAAGGTGGAAAAGCCCATGAAATCCGCCACAAAGGCGCTGCAGGGCCGCTCAAAGATCTCATTGGGGCTGCCGATCTGCTGGATCTTCCCCTCATGCATCACGATGACCCGGTCAGCCAGCGAGACGGCCTCCTCATGGTCATGGGTGACAATGATGGTGGTGATCCCCAGTCCCTTCTGGATCCGCTTGATCTCCACCTGCATCTCAATGCGCAGCTTGGCATCCAGGTTGGACAGGGGCTCATCCAGCAGCAGGATGTGGGGCCGGGTCACCAGGGCCCGGGCCAGAGCCACCCGCTGCTGCTGGCCGCCGGAAAGCTCTCTGGGATAACGCTCATCCAGTCCGGTCAGCTTCACCAGGGACAGAATATCCGCCACCCGCTGGGCGATCTCCGGCTTTTTCAGCTTTTGCAGCTTCAGACCAAAGGCCACGTTTTCAAACACGGTCATATGGGGAAACAGGGCATAATTCTGAAAGAAGATGCCGATGTTGCGCTTATAGGGCGGTATTTTCGCCACATCCGCCCCATCCACCAGGATGCGTCCCTCCGTCGGCTCGGCAAAGCCGGCAATCATCCGCAGGGTGGTGGTCTTGCCGCAGCCGCTGCCGCCCAGCAGGGCGATCATCTCTCCGTCGTCGGCCTTCAGGCTCATATTATCAACAGCGGTAAAATTTCCGAAGCGCTTGGTAAGTCCGATCAGTTCCAGTGTAGCCATGGCTTCCTCCTTATTTCACAAACATATCCAGCCCCACGAACTTATCCATCAGCACGATCAGCACCAGAGAACCGGCGATCAGGAAGGTGGAGATGGCCGCCAGGGTGGGGTCAAAGGTCAGTTCCATATAGTTCATGATCCGAATAGGCAGGGTGATGAACTTAGGGGTGGACAGCAGGCTGCTGAGGGCCACCTCATCAAAGGAGTAGAGGAAGGCCAGCAGCGCCCCGGCCACAATACCGGGCCGGGCCACGGGAATGGTGATCTTGAAAAACACCTGCACCGGGTTTGCCCCCAGGGACGTGGCCGCATCCTCCAGCGTCCAGTTGAACACATGCAGCACCGACACGGTATTGCGGACAATGTACGGCAGGATGATGATAAAGTGGCCGATAAAGATCCGCAGTGCGCCGGGGACGCCGCCGATCTGACTGTACACCTGCAAAAGCACAAAGGCAAAGGCCACAGAGGGCACATACATAGGTGAGGTAAAATAGTTCAGCAGGGCGTTCTTACCCTTGAAGTCGTGCCGGCAGACGGACAGCGCCGCCGTCACCCCCAGCAGGATATCCAGCAGCGTTGCCAGCAGGCCGATTTTCAGGCTGTTGGCCAGGCCCTCCATGAAATGGGTGGAGGAGCTGAAAATGTTCTCATACCACTTGAGGGAGAAACCCTTGGGCGGGAATACCACCACCGCCGTGGGCGTAAAGGAGGCGATCACGATCACCACCAGCGGCGCAATGAGAAACAGCATCACCAGCACCGCCACAATGGTGGAGAAGATATTTACTCTTTTTTCACGCATTTTTGCCGCCCCCCAGTCTCTTCATAGTTCCGGCCGTGGAAAGCACCACCAACACCTGGATCAGCAGGATCACCGCCAGCAGGATGTAGCTGATGGCGGAAGCCGCGCCCCAGTCAAAGCTGACGTTGATCTCCTGCACCACCATGGTGGCCATCATGCGGAATTTGGAGCCGCCCAGCAGCTTGGGCGTCACATAAGAGGTCATGCTCATGGTGAATACCATCACACAGCCGGAGATGATCCCCGGCAGGCTCAGAGGGAAGATCACCTTGCAGAAGGTTTCCGCCGGGCCGGCCCCCAGGCTGTAGGCCGCATATTCCACATTGGGGTCGATGCTTTGCAGCACCCCCACCAGGGAGAGGATCATATACGGGATCAGCAGGTGGATCATACCAATGATCACCGCCGTCTCCGTGTTGAGGATAGACAGGGGCTTCTGGATCAGGCCCAGGCCCAGCAGCAGCTGATTCAGCAAGCCGTTCTTGCCCAGAATGACCATCCAGCCGTAGGAACGCACCACCGCGCTGACCAGGAAGGGGAACAGGATGATGACCATCATCACCTTCTTCATCCGGGACTGGGTGCGGGCCATATAGTACGCCGTAGGGTAACCCAGCAACAGGGACACCAGCGTGGATACCAGGGAGACTCGCACCGTGGTCCAGAGGATGTCCAGATAGAAGGGATCCGTAAAAAAGCGGATAAAATCAGAGAGGCCATTGGCCACCAGGGTCTTTATGAGGATATACAGCATGGGGATCAGAAAGAATACCGTCAGCGCCAGAACCGCCGGCAGGGCAAGCAGAAAAGCCTGTTTCTTTCGCATGTTCCAATCCTCCTCGTCAGTAAAATTTTTCAAACAGAGGGAGCTTACACTTGTTCACAACATCGATCAGCCCCATGTCCGTGCATTTGATCTCCGGGGAAACCGCCAGCGGCATCAGGGTCAAAAAGGAAATTGGCTTTGCGTGCCGCAGGCCGGTCTTTTGGCAGGCCGTCAGGAAAGCGTCAACCTGGGCCGTGAGCACCTCCGCCGGTTCCTCACTCATTAATCCGCCCAGGGGCAGCGGCACCTGAGCCAGAACCGTGCCCTTCTGCACGGCGCACATGCCTCCATGCATCCGGCGCACTGCGTTTGCCGCCAGGGCCATGTCCCCGTCATCACTGCCGTACACTGTCAGATTGTGGGCATCATGCCCATAGGTCAGGGCGATGGCCCCGTCAAAATCTTCCATCCCGTCGATCAGGGCCAGGGAATACCGCTCCAGTCCATAGCGGTTGAACACTGCCATCTTGAACAGTCCAGTTATGTCAACCGTTCTTCCCTGTGCCGAATCTATTAACAGCAGTTCTTGCAGCCGTCTTTCGGTTCTATAGTTAAAGCCGTTCTGATGAATTATGTTAACCTCTGCCCATCTGTCCGATGGTTTTGCGTCTACCCCGAGGAAGAAGTCCCCCGGCCTTATTTCCTTTACCTGCATAGGATGCTCCCGCAGGACGGACAGATCCCGGGGCTGGGGACTAAACTTCAACCGCCCCCGCTCCAGGATTACGCTGCCCTCTACCATCAGCAGCTCCGGCTTAGGATTACTCAGATCCTGCACCAGCTGGATGTTGGCAAGCCGCCCCGGCGCGATGGCTCCGGTATCGTATTGCCGCAGCCGGTCGGCGGCATTGATGGTGGCAAAGCGGATGGCCTTCAAGGGATCCAGCCCGAGCGTGATGGCCTGTGCCACCACATGGTTCAAATGCCCCTGATGCATCAGCTTGTCCAGCGCCACATCGTCCGTCACCAGGCAAACCCGGTTGGAGACAGGCAGTTCATTCATGGCCTGCACCATTTCGGCGCTGAGACCGTTCTCCTGAACCTGGACGCAAAAGCCCAGGGCCAGCAGTTCCCGCAGCTTTTCCGGGCTCATCACCGTGTGGTCACTGTCGATCCCGGCGGCGGCAAAGCGCTGCAAGCGCTCCCCGGTCAGCACGGCCGCATGGCCGTCAATCATCCTTCCCCGTTCTCTGGCCTCCCGGATCACGGCAAGGATGTTCTCTTCCCCATCGGCCACGCCGTTAAAATCCATCACTTCGCCCAGGCCGAAAATGCCGGGATGATCCAGCATCTCCGCCGCCTCTGAACTCCCCACGGCACAGCCGCTGCCCTCAAAGCCCGGGGCGGCGGGCACCGTGGAAGGGGCCAGCATCAGCACCTTCAGCGGCGTCCCGGAGACGGCCTCCAGCAGGGCGTAAACGCCTTTTGCGCCCAATACGTTGCCGATCTCATGGGGGTCCGCCGCCACCATGGTGGTGCCGCATTCCAGGGCACGGCAGGCAAAGGCCTGGGGCGGCAGCATACTGCTTTCCAGATGCATATGGGAATCAATAAAACCAGGCAGCGCATACAGACCTTTCCCGTCTATCGTATCAGCTGCCTTGAACGAAGCCTTCGCTTCCCCAATATATGCGATTCTTTTTCCATTGACGCCAATGCTGGCAGGGGTCACGGAATCGTTGAAGACATTGACAAGCTTCACGTTTTTTATCAGCAGGTCAAACTTGCACCTCTGAACGGATTCCATCTTCCATCCCCTCCCAAACACCGGCAAAATAATTTGTGACCCGAGGCGATTCCGTCCGAGTACACATACAGTTGAATAATATATATTTCCCCCTGTTTTGTCAAGATTCCTTTCTTTTCCTCCGGTAAAATAGGTGTTTTGCTCTTAGTTCCAAGGGCATAGGCAAGGAAACTTGTTCAACTTTCCCATACCGCCCGCCGGGGATTGGAGACCGTTCCCTTCTCTCCCCTTTTGCTCGATAACAAATCATACCGGCCAGCCCTGTGGCCAGCCGGTATAAATCCGTATTATGCCAGTCCTCTCACCGCTTCATAGGCTTCCTCTACGGCGTAGAGAATTTTTCTTGGTTCCCGGCTGTCTCCAATGATGCTCACCGGGGCGATGGCCTTAAATGGCTCCGCTTGATCCGCCGTAGGCAAAAAGCCCAGCGCCAGCAGCACCGTGTCACAGTACATGCTGCGCTCCTCTCCCCTGCTCTCTACCGTAACGCGGCAGCCCAGCCCCTCTTTCTCGATCTGTTTCAGCCTGGTGCCGGGCATGAAGCTGACATTGGACTTTTCCATGTACCGCTTCATCAGCATATCATTCATCTTAAAACCCGGCTCTGAGGGAATGCTTCCGGCCATATCGATGCAGCTGACCTGCCTGCCCCACATATCCATCTGTAAGGCACATTCCACGCCCACCAGGCCGCCGCCCACCACCATGACCCTATCCCCCACGTCGCACAGGTCATCCAGGGCATGGACAGCAGGATACACATTGGGCAGTGTAAGTCCCGGGATGGAAGCCGGCAGAATGGGCCTGCCGCCTGCGGCCCAGATGATATGATCCGGCTTGAAGGCCGCCGCCTCCGGCTTCTCTGCCTCCGTATAATAGCGCACAGGGATGCCCCGCTGGCCCAGCTCCCGCTCAAAATAGCGCAGCATACTGTGCATATCCCGCTTGAAAAAGGGCTTGCAGGCATAACGGGCATTACCTCCCAGGCGGCCCGTTCTCTCCCACAGCTCCACATGATGGCCTGCGTCATGGGCATAGATCGCCGCCATGCAGCCCCCGGGGCCGCCGCCCACCACAAGAACCCGCTTTGGCCGGGATGCTCTGGGGATGTCCCGGCTGCCGTCCTCATGGCCGCAGCGGGGATTCATGGCACAGCCGGCCTGCTGCCCAGCGTATACCCGGCCGATGCAGCCCTCGTTGCAGGAGATGCAGGGCCGGATGGTCTCCGGCCTGCCGGACAGCACCTTGTTGGGCAGCTGGGGGTCTGCCAGCAGGCCCCGGCCAATCACCGCCAGATCGCACACGCCGTTGCGAATCGCCGCCTCCGCCTTGGCCACGTTGCCGAAACGGCCATGGGTCAGCACCGGCACCTCCACCGCCGCCTTTATAATTTTGGCGGAACGGGATTGCAGCGTGGTCATCTGCATCCCCGCCGGGGGCATGGCATGGAACCAGTTCTCATGGCAGCCTGCGTCCACATGCAACGCATCCGCCCCATAGCTGACGATCAGCCGGGCCAGCGCCAGGCCCTCCTCTATGCGCCGGTAGCCCTCCCCCTCCATATAGTGGTCCGGGGTAAACTTCACAATTACCGGGAAGTCTGGCCCGCCCTCTTCCTTACAGATCTGGATCAGCTCCTTCAGAAATCTGGCCCTGTTTTCCAGGCTTCCGCCGTAGGCATCTGTCCGGGAGTTCCAGCGCCGGGTCAAAAACTGATCCGTGAGATAACCGCCGTAAGCGTGGATCTCGATGCAGTCCACCCCGCAGCGCAAGGCCGCCTGAACAGACCGGCGGTAGTCCGCCTCCAAAAGGGCAATCTCCTCCATACTCAGCTGGTGGCATTTCCGCCTGGGCGCATGCATCCAGCTGCATGGGCTGGCGCTGACCGGAACCTGATAGCGGGTGCTGGGCCCACCTATGCGCCCGTCTCCGGGCATGATCTGGGCACCCACCATGCAGCCATAGCCATGGCTTCGCTCCACGATCCGGCGAAACAGTTCCTCCGTCTCCTCCGTGAAAAAAATGGAGTGATCCACAGACTCGAAGCTGTCTGAGCCCTTCACGTTGCAGAAAATCAGAGAGGCTCCGCCTTTGGCCCGCTCCACAAAATAGTCCACCGTGGAGGCCTTCATATTCCCTACGGTCACGCCCATGGGGGCCATGACCATTCTGTTTTTCAGCTCCATCCTTCCGATCCGGACAGGATCTGCCAATACAGATGCCATATTCTAACTCCTCCGATCTTAAAGCCTGCCTGTCATCTCGTTCTCCGCAGCTCCCCATCCAGCCGGCGGTAGCTCAGTCGCAGGGTCTTGATCCGCCAGCGGCCGTCCGGACACTTCACCAGGTCATCCACATACAGGCCGTAGCCGGAGTAGGTCTGGCCGTTGTCCTTATAGGTGTGGTAGTCGTGCATCCTGGTCAGTAGCTGGCAGCTGTCCGCCCCGGTGAAATGGACGATTTGGTTGTAGCCAAAATGCAGGGGCACCATGTCCTCTCCGCAGACCTTCCGGTTCTGCTGCACCTGGGCCATCCGGTCACGAAAGCCGGGCCTCCCACCCCAGAAGCTCTGGAAGCCCTCCTCTGTAAAAACATCTGGCATCAGGTCAAACTCCTGGTTGTCGATGCACCAGAAGTAGCGGCTCTTGGCCGCCAGGATCGCCGGGATTTCCTTCAGCTGCGCCTCCGTGTAGGGCAGTCCCGCATCCTCAATGATGCACCGGGCCAATTTCTTTATGTTTTTATCCGCGTCAATGGTCATGGTGTATTCCTCTCTTTGTGTTATTATTTTAATCATTATACCAGGGGTGCGCAGCACAAGGGGTATAATTTGCCATGTTTTTCGGTTGCCGCGCCAGCGGCGGGAAAAACGGCATTGAAATCACAATAGCCGCTCTGCGGCTATTGTACCATGCGCCGGTCTGTTTTTCAATGCGCTTCCAGCGGTGAGTAAACAAGCCCCCCTGCATTTCCGCTTTTCCGGACTATGCAGAGGGTGCGTGGCGGCAGCCGCCTATTTCACCGGCGGCAGCGGGAGGCAGGCATCCCAGGAGAAGAACACCATATTCTCCAGTGCCGCCGGAGCAATATAGGCCAGTTCATAACTGACAGTCTCCCCTGGCTCGATGTGCACAAAGCTGGTTTGCCCGGGAATGGGGTTCTCACCGGAATAGGCATCCGCCCGCTTGGTTTCATTGATAAATGCGCCGTCGCTGACCGCTGCGAAATTCAAAAACAGCAAGGAATTGCTGAAATTGTTGGTACCGGTGTTGTTCATGGTCTGGTGAGTAATATTGTCCCGTGTATTGGCGTTTGTTACCGTCAGCGCCACTGTGATCAGGCGCAGGCCCTCCTTCAGTTCCCCCGTCTCCGGGTCTGCCCAATCCGGGTAGGTGTAGCACACACCGTCAGCCCATCCCATACTGTCCTGCATAAACTGCTCCATCTGCCAGCCCTCATCCCCAAGGTTTGTGGAATAGCGTATACTGTCCACCCGGAACATCAGGCCATCGTAGTTATTCGTCCACTGGCCCAACGCCAGCTGCTCCCGGCTCTCGATCAGCTGTTGGCGCTCCTGCATCTGTGCATCCGTCTGCACAGGCTTTTTCGGCCGGTTCCTGACCAGACCCAGGTCAGCCCGGGACGCTTTGCCCAGTGTTTCAAAATCAATGGCATCCGCAATGGCGGTGACCGCTTCTTCGCTGAACGCTTCATCGTTGACCCAGCGGGCGGCGCTTGCCACTACAAAAGCCTCCGGCCCGTCATAGACAATGTAGAAGTGAAGTGTGCCCCAGAAGATGGTCACTTCCGTCCCCTTGCCGGTGGTGTAATTCCACTGTCGAATCATTTCCTCCGTGTCAAAGTCCGCATAGCCCTGGGAAAAGTAGCCCTTTACATTCCTGGTAATGCTGCAATCCAGATCCTCCCCTCCGGCATTGCCCCATCCGATCTGTATCAGGAAGCTGCCGTCATCGTAGGCGCGAAAGGCCGCCTCATCCTCATCAAAGCGTGGATCATCAATAAAGTCCTCCAAGCCCAAAGCGGTGCAGCACCATTGGGCGCCAGTATCCTCATACACATCGTTTCTCAGCTTCAGGCTGTATTTCTCGCTCAGTTCAAGCAGCTTCTCTTTCAGGCGCTGGGTGTAAACAAAATAAATTCCTTCATGCTGCCGCATCCACTCATCCTGCTCCTGGGGCATCTGATCGCCATAGTAGTTATTGGCCACATAGTCATCATAGAAAGCCATAAACTCCTGGTAGGCCATAAACTCCCTGCTGTCCTGCAGCCCCTGCCGGGAGAGATAGATTTTCTCCCGATCACTGGATAAAAGCACATCCTTGATCCCGAATACATTCATTGCATAGGCGCCGACCCCCAGCAGGGCCAGCAGCCCGGCAATCACCGCCGCCAGCAACGCCGTCCGCAACGTCTTTCTGATGTTTACGCCGCTGGTACGCACCGGGTTTTTCTCCGCATGCGCCAGCAGTTCATCCACATATTCATCCCCGATACCGCCAATGGCTTTCAGCAACGCCTCCGCTTTCACAGCAATCCCTCCTTTTCCAGATATGCTCTCAGTCTCACCCGGCTTCGGTACAGGGCGCTGTTGACCCGTCCCGGCTTGCAGCCCATCCGCAGCCCAATCTCCGCCACCGGCTGGGCAAGCCAATAGCGGTACAGGAACATCAGCCGTTCCTCCTGGGGCAGCCCGGCCAGAAAGGCATTCACTGCCAGGATCAGTTCTTTTTCTTCCAGATGCTTCTCTGGGCCGTTTTCCGCTGCAATGCAGTTTTCCAGTTCCTCATAGATCAGCGCAAGCTCTCCGCCGCCCCGTTTGCCCGCCTTTCCGTTTCTCAGCCGGTTCAGGCTCAGGTTTCGTGTGATCCGCCCCAGATAGGCCCGCAGCAGCCGGGGCCGCTGGGGCGGCAGACTGTTCCATGCGGCCATATAGGTATCGCTGACGCATTCCTCCGTGTCCTCATGGCTTTCCAGAATGCCGTAGGCAATGGCAGAGCATAGGGCGCCATATTTTCTGTCCGTCTCGTCAATGGCACGCTCATCCCGTCGCCAGTAGAGCGCAATGATTCTCTCGTCCTCCAAGCGCTTCCCTCCTTTGTTTTTCTTTCACCTTATAAGACACGGTTTTGGGGGAAATGTTTTCAATTTTCCCTGAAAATGCCAAAAGCCGTCCTTCCTATGGACGGCTTTTAATATTATTCGGCGGCTAGAAGCAGCTGTTTTGTGTAGGGATGCTGGGGATTGCGGAACAATTCATCCACTGTATTCTGTTCCACAATCACGCCTTGCTGCATGACCAGAACCCGGTCGCAGATCTGGTAGATCACGTTCAGGTCGTGGCTGATGAAGAGATAGGACAGGTCATATTCCCGTTTCATCTCTGCCAGAAGGCAGAGGATCTGGGCCTGAATGGTGACATCCAGGGCACTCACCGGCTCATCCGCAATGACCAGCTTCGGATGATTAATAACGGCGGAGGCGATGGAGACCCGCTGGCGCTGTCCGCCGGACAGCTCATGGGGCAGCCTTTCCGCATATTCCGGCTCCAAGCCCACCTGGGTAAGGATCGCTTTTACAGCGGCTTTGCGTTGGCTTTTCGATAGCTTTGTTTGTATTTTCAGCGGCTCTTCCAAAATCCAGCCTACGGTTTTCACCGGGTTTAAGCTGCTGAAAGGGTCTTGAAAGACCATCTGCGGTCTTTGGGAATGGTGAACGATGCTGCCGTCATAATCCTTCAGCATGCCCAGCACAGCCCGGCACAGGGTGGTCTTGCCGCTGCCGCTCTCCCCCACCAGGCCCAGGGTTTCTCCGGGGTTGATGGTGAAGGACACATCATGGAGCACCTGGCGGCGCTTCTCCCGGCCGCCAAAAAGGCTGTGTCCCTCGGTATAATAGGCGTTGAGATGCTGCACTTCCAGGATGGGTTCCATAGCGAGTGCTCCCTTTCAGAAAAGATGGCGGTCACGGCCGGGGATGGCAGCAATGAGCTGCTGGGTATAGAGGTGCCGGGGATCACGGAAAATGTCCTCCACCGGGCGATCCTCCACCAGCTTGCCCCGCTGCATCACGGCCACCCGGGTACACAGCTTGCGCACCACATGCAGGTCATGGCTGATGAGCAGAATGGCCATGCCGGTCTCCCGGTTCAGCTTTTTCAGCAGAGCCAGAATCTCCGCCTGGACGGACACATCCAGGGCGGTGGTGGGCTCATCCGCCAGCAGCAGCTTGGGGCGGCTGACGATGGCGGCGGCGATCATGACCCGCTGGAGCATACCGCCGGACAGCTCATGGGGGTATTTACGGTAGACCCGCTCCGGCTCCGGCAGCTCCACCTGGGCCATGGCCTCCAGAGCCAGTTGGCGGCGCTGGGCCTTGCTGAGCCGGCGGTGGTTCAGCAGGCACTCCTCAATTTGGGGGCCGATACGCATCACTGGATCCATGCTGGTCATGGGTTCCTGGAACACCACACCCAGCTCATCCCCCAGGATATCCAGAATCTCCTGATCCGAGCAGGCAAAAATCTCATGGCCGTCCAGGGTGATACTGCCGCTGACCTGGGCCTTTTCCCGGGGCAGCAGGCCGCTGATGCTCATGGCGGTAACGGTTTTGCCGCTGCCGCTCTCTCCCACCAGGCCGACGATTTCCCCCTGGGCCACGGTGAGGTTCAGGCCGTCCACGGCGAAGCGGTCGGGGGCGGCATCATAAAAATGGACACGCAGGTCCTTCACATGCAAAACACTGGCCATGGTTTCACCTTTGCCCTTTCAGCTGCAAGCCCTCGCTGAGCAGACTGAAGCCCAGGATCAGCAGCACGATGGCCCCGCCGGTGCCCAGGGCATACCAGGGAGCACTGTGAAGAAAGCTCTGGCTGTCAGAGAGCATGGAGCCAAGGCTGGCGTAAGGCGGCTGGATACCGATGCCCAAAAAGCTCATGCTGGCCTCGCTGAGGACAGCATTATTGAAACCGATGGTGATGGCGCTGCAAAGCACCGGGAAGGTATTGGGCAGGATATGGCGGAACAGGATCCGCGCCCCGCCGGCGCCCATGAGCCGGGCGCTTTTGATATAGTTCAGTTCCCGACAGCGGGCAAACTCGCTGCGGACGATACGGGCAAAGCTGGGGATAAACAGGATGCCCAAGGCAAGGATGATATTTTCCGTTCCCGGGCCGGCCACGGTGACGATCACCAGGGCCAAAAGGAAGGAAGGAAAGGCGGTAATGGAATCACAGACGCGGGTGAGGATCAGATCGGGCAGGCCGCCATAATAGCCGCAGAGGCTGCCGATGAGGATACCGGCAGCACAGCCGATGGCCACCACGCACAGGGCGATGAAAAAGCTGGTACCGGCCCCGTCCACCACACGGCTGAAAATATCCCGGCCGAAGTTATCGGTGCCCAGAAGATGGGTCAGGCTGGGGGCACAAAATTTGGCCTTGGGATCCATGGCAGTTGGGTCATAGGGCGTCCAGAAGCAGCCGAGAAGGATGATGCAGAGCATCAGGCCGCTGATGATGCCGCCGGCCCAGAGAAAAACACTGGCTCGTTTTTTCATGGTACACTCTCCTCAGCGCAAGCGGATACGTGGATCCACCAGCTGATACAGCAGGTCGGCCACAAAGTTGACAACAACGATCCAGGCGGCCATTACCACCACGATGGCCTGAACCACAGGAAAATCCCGGTTGGAGATGCTGGCCAGCAGCAGGCGGCTGATGCCGGGAATGGTAAAGACCTGCTCCACAATGATGCTGCCGGTCATGATCTCGGCGGCGGAAACGGCCAAAAAGGTGATCACCGGGATGAGGGCATTTTTCAGCACATGGCGGCGGAGGATCTTTTTTCTGCCGCTGCCCCGGCTGCGGGAGGTACGGACGTAGTCCTGCTGAAGCTGGGTCTGGATGGAGCTGCGGAGCATCTTGACGGTCATGGCGATGCGGGGGATGGCTATGGACAGGGCGGGCAGCACCAGATAGCCCAGGCAGGCGCCCCAGCTGACCGTATAGGAGACAAAGTCGCCGGGGACAAAAAGCCGGAAGAGATTGCCGAAAACAAAGCAGGCCAGCATCCCGATAAAGAAGGAAGGGACGCTCATCACAATCTGATCAAGAACGGTAACGCCCAAGTCCAATGCCCGGCTTTTGGTACTGCCGGCCCAGATGCCCAGGGGGATGGACAGCACCAGAGTGAAGCCAAAGGACAGCAGGGTCAAAAGGGCGGTAATGGGCAATTTATCCAGAAGCATTTCAGAAACCGGCATTTTGTAGTTATAACTCATGCCCATATCCCCCCGGAGGAAATTCAAGAGCCAATCAAAGTATCGAAGCAGCACAGGCCGGTCGAAACCCAGCTCCTGTCGCAGGGCCTCCCGAGCCTCCGCCGTGGCCTCGGTGCCCAGAAGGGCGGTGGTGGGATCGCCGGGAATGACCTGAAAAGCCAAAAAGGCGAGGAGCGAAACGATGAACAATGTAATAATGAGAGTGCAGATTTTTTTGGTGAGGTATTTCATACTCCCCGCCTCCTTTCTTTGTTTTGTTTGAGCAAACTGCAAATAACTTGCTTCGGCATCTTTCGGTAAATATGTGCCCTGACTTTGCCATTTTTTCTTGAAATACACAAAGTATTCCTGCGGAAAAATGTCTTCGTCAGAACCCATATTTTCTCGGAATCTGCTCTCAGCACTTTATTCTCCGTTTACTCTATGGCGTGGGGGAAACGATAATTTACGCAACGACGGACAGCAAAGACATATCAATCACATATAGGGGATAGAAGGTGAAGCCCTGGACAGCGGGATTGACGGCCACAAAGTCCGCCAGATCCTGGAGATAGACATTGGCGGCGCTGTCGCTGAGGATTTCCAGGCACTGCTTATAGAGGGCGGTCTGCTCCTCCTCATCCGCCGCGGCCTGGGCCTGGGCAAAGACTTCATCATACCGGGGATTGTTGTAATTGATCATGTTCTTGCTGTTATCACTGGCCCAGCGGGCCAGCATGGCGCTGGCGTTCAGGGTGCTGGCATCAAAGCCACACACGGTGCTTTCAAACTCCCTGGCACCGTAGACATCGCTGAGCCAGGTGTTCCACTCCACCTGCTGGATCTGGGCGGTAACGCCCACTTCCTTCAGCTGCTCCACCAGAACCACAGCGGTATCCACATGGGGCTGATAGTTGCTGGGGACGGTGATGGTGAAGCTGAAGCCGTTTTCATACCCGGCCTCCGCCAGCAGGGCCTTGGCCTTCTCCACATCATGGGGGTATTTCTCCGCAAGGGCGGGATCAAAGTACTTGCCGAAAGCGGGGTACATGGAGGAGCCCAGCTTAGTGCCGTGACCATCCGCCGTCAGCTCCAGCATGGCATCCACATCCACAGCATAGCACAGGGCCTGACGCACCAGCTCGTTATCGAAGGGAGCCACGGCGTTGTTCAGGTACAGTGCCTGAACCAGATTCATGGTTCCTTCCAACACCTGGTAGCCGTTGGAGAGGTTATTCACCTGATCCACGGTGAGATGGGCCACAAGATCCAAAGCGCCGCTGTTAAGGGCGGTAAAGAGGGCATTGTTATCCTCATAGATCTTGTAAGTCACCCGGTCCAGGCTGGCGCCCTGGCCATAGTACGCTTCATTGCGCTCCAGGATAAAATTCTCCTGCACACTGCGGGAAACATACCGGAAGGGGCCGGTGCCCACGGGGGCGGTGGCCTGCTGGTCATAGCCCTTGGGAACGATGTAAACGCTGGACACGTAGCTTAGGAAATCCGGATTGGGGGCATCCAGGGTGATGGTGACAGTATTGCCCTCGCCGCGAATCTCCGTAATAGCAGAAAGCGCCGTCACCACGGCTTTGGTCACCGAGGTAGCGGCACAAGTTTCAAAGGAATAGAGCACGTCCTCCACCGTGCAGCTCTGGCCGTTGTGGAAAACCACCCCGTCCCGAAGCGTGAAGGTGTAGGTCAGGCCATTCTCAGACTTTGCATAGTCCGAGGCGACCGCACAGACGTAATCACCGTCAGCGTTGGGCTTTACCAGCCCTTCAAAGACGTTGAACATGACCTCTCTAGTTCCTGCCGCATTCATCTGATAAGGGTCAAGACTATCATCCGGGTCCTGGGCGATGCCAACCACGATCTCATTGGCGTGCTTCGCCCCGGAAGAATTTGTAGTTTCGTCGCTGGCAGAGGGGCCCTGGGTCGTAACTCCGCCGCAGCCGCAGAGTGAGCCCGCCATAAGCGCCATTGCCAGGAAAACTGCAAGAATACGTTTTCTCATTGCCATTCTCCTTCCGCCATCCGTCTGGATAGCGTTACAACAAAATAACTTCTTCTCCCATTATTAAATTGTCGGCCATATTGTAGCGCATATGCGTGAAAAACACAAGGTATTTTTTGACAAATAATTCAGGCAGGCAAGAGCCTGCTCGCTAGTATTATGTCAACTGCATTACGTATATTGAATTATGTTAACTATATTACGTAATCTTCATCAAGGATGCGGAAGCCGGCAACGCTGACATTGTTCCAATCTTCCTTACAAGTGTAGCACACATAGTCGCTGAGAGAGGAGACATAGTTTCCCTCTGCATCCACAATGCCCTTGCCGTAATTGTGGGCATCCATCCGCAGATCGCATTCCAGGGACAGGATACTGTGGCCCCGGAGGATGAACGCACGGTCACCCTGCTGCACATTTCCCAGAACCCGAAATGCCTGGTTATTGTGGTCGGCAATCAGATAGCCGGAACCATCGTCAAAAAAGGCGGCGGCATCCTCCCGGTCACAGATATTTTGCAGCTTCTCCTCCTCGGTGGTCCCTTCTCCATCGGTGTACAGGGCCACATTGATCCCCACGCTGGGGATCACCAGCCGCCCCACCATCCCGGGATTGGCACGAATCTCCTGCTCCGCCTGCCGGTTGCGGCCCAGAAACACCACCGCCTCCAGGGACATGGGCTTATCCCGCAGGGGAGGCAATGCCAGTTCCTCTGCCGCAGCAACGGCCGGCGCCGGGCTGGCAGAGGTTATTTCTGTCTCAGAAGCGGGAGCAAACTGCTCATAGGCCTTTCCGGCACAAAAAGCCCCGGAGACCAGCACAAGCAAAAACGCAACGCAGATCAATAGCTTTCTCATAAGGTTTCCTTTCCCATCATTTGCTCCCATGGTATACGCCGAAGCCTGCCCCGTCAAGAAACACAATGTAAATTTTGCGCGCAAAACAGTTTACATAATTCATTTATCTTTGCTGCGTACCCCTTTTGCGCTCCGTAGTGGGAAGAACGGTTTTGTCAGGTATACCATGGAAGCATTGGTTTTTATCCATTTTTTCTGCGTTTTCAACAAAATTATTGCAGTTCATCCATTTCTTATTTACCGTATCCGGTTATCGGGTATATACTAATTTCCATTAAACCGGAATTTGCCCCGGTATTCCGGTATGATTGAAAGGAGTCCCTCCCATGAATTTTAAATTGTCCACGATGGTAAGCAAACCCGATTTCCAGGGTGAGTTCACTGCCAGCATTCTGGCGGCAGCCGCTTCCCCTGATATCATATCCTTTGCCGGCGGTCTGCCCAATCCGGTTTCCTTCCCCATTCCCGAGATGGAAGCCGCCACCAAGAAGGTGCTGGAAGAAAAAGGCGTTATTGCCCTCCAGTACAGCTCTACCCCCGGCTATCCCATGCTGCGGGAGTGGATCGCCAAGCGCTATGAGACCATGGGCGTTTACGGCGTGAGCGCCGATGACATCATCGTCACCAACGGTTCCCAGCAGGCCCTGGCCATGGTGGGCGCCGCCATGATCGATCCGGGCGACGAGATCGTGGTGGAGGATCCCACCTATCTGGTGGCGCTGCAGTCTTTCCATATGTATGACCCCAAGGTGCTCACGGTTCCTCTGAACAGCGACGGCATCGACTGCGATCTGCTGGAAAAGACCGTGAAGGAGCATCCCGACGCCAAGCTCATCTACATCATTCCCAACTTCCAGAACCCCACCGGTCTGACCTACTCCAAGGCTGTCCATAAACGGGTGGCGGAGATCCTCAAGGGCAGCAATCTGCTGGTACTGGAGGACAACCCCTACAGCGAGCTGCGCTTTGAGGGCGAGGCCAGCGCCAGCTTCGGCGCGGAGCTGGGTGAGCAGTGCTGCATGCTGGGCACCTTCTCCAAGATTGTGGCCCCCGGTATGCGCATCGGCTGGATCTGCTGCCGCAACAAGGAACTGCGGGAAAAGCTGCTGAACCACAAGGCCACTGCCGACCTGCACACCAACATCTTCTGCCAGCTGGTGCTGGCCCAGTACCTGGCGGACAACGATATTGACGAACACATTGAAAAGACTAAGGAGCTATATCACAAGAAGGCCCAGTTCATGATGGACTGCATGCGCAAGTATCTGCCTGCCGGGCTGCGCTTTACCCCCACCCAGGGCGGCATGTTCCTGTGGGTCACGCTGCCGGAGGGTCTCACCGCGCTGGAGCTTTACCGGGCCGGTCTGGAAAAGGGCGTAGCCATCTGCCCCGGCGACCCCTTCTATGAGTATCAGCGCAATGTGCGCACCTTCCGCATCAACTACTCCAACAGCAGCAACGAGGACATTGAAAAGGGCATGCGCATCCTGGGTCAGGTCTGCGAAGAGCTGCTCAGCAAATAAGCATCCCTCTGTCATAACGCCATAAATGATCCTGGGAGCGGCAAAAGCCGCTCCCAGGATCTTGTTTTCCGGCTGTTTCTCAGCCGTTCTATTTTCAATCAATACACGTCGTTGGTGTCCACCAGGCGGACGTCCACATCAAAGGTCTCGCCATCGCGCCAGATGGTGAAACACAGGCTCTCCCCCACGTTCATGGCGTTTTTGATCCCGGCCACTTCTTCTGTAGCGCTGACGGGCCTACCGTCTACGGCGGTGAGAATATCCCCTGCCCGGATGCCCTGGGCAGCAGCGTCAGAGCCTTCAGCCACAGCGGAGATATACAAGCCCTCCGGCAGCTCATAATTCTCCAATACCTCCGGCGGGATAGCGCCCAGTGTGATGCCGATGGAAGGGCGGCCGCGAACCTCCCCGTTCGCTGCCAGCTGATCCACCACGGTTTTCACCGTGCTGCTGGGGATGGCAAAGGCAATACCCTCCACGCTGGTAACATAAGACACAATTTTCATATTGGTGATGCCCACCACCTGGCCGTACATATTAAACAGCGCACCGCCGGAATTGCCCTGGTTGATGGCAGTATTGGTTTGCAGCAGGCTCATGGAGTGGCCGTTGTAATTCATGTCCCGGTCAATGGCGGAGATGATGCCGTTGGTCATGGTGGCACGGTAATTCTCGCTGACGGGGTTGCCGATGGCGGCCACCGGGTCACCCACAGCCAGGCCGCTGATATCGGCAAAGCTGGCGGCAGGCAGCCCGGCACAATCGATCTTTAATAGGGCCAGGTCGCTGACGGAATCCATTCCCACCAGCAAAGCCTCATAGCTCTCACCATTGCTGAGGGTGACCTGGGCGCTGCCGCAGCCTTCGACCAGATGGGCATTGGTGATGATCAGGCCGTCTTCGGTGATGATGACGCCGGTGCCCCAATAATACCCATCCATATCCTCGGGATAGGCGCGGATATCCACGATGGTATCAACGCAGGCCGCATACAGCTCCTGTAAGCTCATCTCCTGCTCGCCGGGCTGGGCCAAAGACAGGGTGAAGGGTTCGTCAAGGGTGATCCGCTGGATGGTAGTTTCCGCTGCATCGGTCTGGCTTCCCTGGTAATAGTACTCCAGATAATCGTTCCAGTCCGCCGGCATGGTACCGGGCATCGGTCTTCCCGTGCCGGCAAAGGCCAGGGAACTGCCCACGAGCAGAATCAGCAGCAGGGCCAGCAGCCCGACCCACCGCCAGGTACTGCCGGGACGGCGCTTTTTCTTTTTCTCCGGTTTGGGTCTTTCCAGCGGTGCGTACCAGCTGCCGCTTTTACTCTCCAAATTGCTCATGAAATCCCCTCAAAAACTTATTTTTCTGCCAGCTTCAGAGTGAACACGAACTCCGTGATCCCCTCCTCGCTTCTGACGGCAATATCCTCATCGTGGCTATTGATAATGGCCTTCACCAGATACAGCCCCAGCCCCACGCCGTCCTTATCCAGGCTGCGGGAGCGGTCGGACTTATGGAAACGGTCAAAGATAAAGGGCAGGTCATCCGGGGGAATGGTCTCGCCCTCATCCTTAATGGAGACGTATGCCTTCCCGTTATCCTTGTAGAGCCGCAGGGTCAGACAGCTGCCCACCCGGGCAAACTTCACCGCATTGTCCAGCAAATTATAAATCACCCGGGTGATGGCATCCTTATCCGCAATAACCATAATATGGTTATCCGGCAGCTGGGGATCCACATCCAGATTCTTGGCGGTGGCCCGGCTTTCAAAGCTCAGAAGCGTTTGCAGCACCAGCTCCGTCAAATCAAAGACCGTGCGCCGGCTGGGGTCAGCCGCCCGGGCATTGGTCTGAGAGGCGGAGAGCATATCCCGTACCAGCCGGGACAGTCGCCGGGTCTCATCCCGGATGGAGATCAGATACTTTTCCTCGTCCTCCTTGGGGATGGTGCCGTCCAGAATCCCATCGGCAAAGCCGGCGATAGTGGTCATGGGGGTGCGAAGCTCATGGGAGATGTTGGCGATGAACTCACTGCGGCGCTTCTCGGATTTTTCCAGAGAGTCGGCCATTTTGTTGAAGGAGTCAATCAGTGCCCCCATTTCATCCGCCGGATCCCCCGCCTGCCGGACACGGACGGAGAAGTCCCCCCGGGCAAAGCGGCGGGAAGCCAGAGCGATCTCATCCAACGGCCTGGCGATCCGTTTGGAATAAACCAGAGAAACGATCATAGACAGGCAGAACACCATCACCATCACAATGGAGGTGATAATCAGGAAACTGGACCAGATGCTCATCAGCTTATCGGTATCGTTGGTAACAAACACATGGCCGATGACTTCCCCGCTCTTATCTGACAGAATGCTCCGGGTCACCACATAGTGGCCCGGATGGTACAGCCCGCCAAGGTCGCTGATGACCAGATTCTTCCGGCCTTCGATCTCGGTAATCAATTCCAGGGGCACCTGCCTGCCCATATGCTCACAGGTGGGGGCCTGATCAGAGCAGGAGACCACAACGCCCTCCGCGTCCGTGATCAGAATCCCGACACCGGTGGAGCGGGACAGGGAGCTGATGGACATACCCAAAAACCAGCTGTTGAGGGAATCGGTCTGACTGATGGCCTCCGCCGCCCTGGCCACCTCCTGGGCACTGTTCTCCATGGTGTTCTTATATTCCCGGATCAGATAGATGCGGCCAATGCTTACGGCAGAAAAGGCAATCAGCAAAAAGCAGGTCAGAACCAGCACCGCCGTGGCAGTGAAGTTTCTTAAATATATGCTTTTCATCGGAGTTTTACTCTGTTACCTCGAACTTATAGCCTACGCCCCACACGGTTTTCAGGCACCACTTATCGCTGACGCCCTCCAGTTTCTCTCTCAGCCGCTTCACATGGACATCCACAGTGCGGGAATCGCCAAAGTAATCAAAGCCCCACACCTCATCCAGCAGCTGGTTTCTGGTGAACACCCGGTTGGGAGAGGCAGCCAGATGATACAGCAGCTCCATCTCTTTGGGCGGCGTATCCACCTTGACCCCATCCACGATCAACTCATAGGAGTCCAAATTCACCACCAGCTTATCAAAGCTCAGCTTCTTTTCCACCGGGCCATCGGCATCCGTGCGGCGCATCACCGCGTGGACACGGGCCAGCAGCTCCTTCACCTCAAAGGGTTTGGTCACATAGTCATCCGCACCCATTTCCAGACCGTTGACTTTGTCATTGATCTCGCCCTTGGCGGTTAACATAATAATTGGAACGGAGGACTTTTTCCGGATATCCTTGCAAACCTGCCAACCGTCCTTCACCGGCAGCATGATATCCAGCAGCACCACATCCGGGGAAAACAGGTCAAACATGGACTCGGCCTTGCCTCCGTCAGAGGCGATCATCACCTCAAAGCCGTCCTTCCCCAGGTAGAGCCGCAGCAGCTCCGCAATATTTCCATCGTCCTCAACGACCAAAGCACGTTTTGTCATTGTCAAGACTCCTCTCTAAAGCTTACATTATTACATTATGATTATACCGCAAGCGGAGGAATAAAGGTTAAAAATGTGTTAAACTGCGTTTTCTTTGCAAGCTTCGTTTCCCTTTATCAGTAATCCAGTTTTTCCAGCTCTATAAGGGCCAGGATATAGATCTTCAGCGCTTCCATCAGCCAGTCGATATTGGCCGCCTCATCCACGCCATGGATGGGGCCGGCAAAATCCGGTGCCGGCCGCTCCGGATGCTCCGGGCCGAAGGACACGGCGTTGGGAAAATGCCGTGCATAGGTGCCGCCGCCGATGGTATAGGGCCGGGCCTGCTCCCCGGTGACCGCGTTATAGGTATCCACACAGACCTGGACGGCCGGGTTATCCAGCGCCATATAGAAGGGTTTGGCATCAGCCAGCACATGGAGCTGCCCCAGCTCTCCCCAGTTCAGGGACAGCTGTGTTGCCACATCCTGGCCGCTGATGGCGGTGGGATAGCGGCAGTCAACGGTCTGGAACAGGTGTCCATCCTCCATCCCGATCACGCCGCCGATAATGGTCAGAGGAGTAAAGAGTTCATCCTCCGCTTCCAGCCCCAGCGCCTTGCCGTAAGGGTCGCTGTGGAGCCGCTGCAATCCGCAGAAAAAAGCCTCCTCCGCCCCGCTGAGAATGCCCTGGGCCAGAATATAATCCACCAGCACACCGATGGCGTTGACCGTCCCCTCCGGCTGGGAGGCATGCCCCCCAATGCCCCGGGCGGTCAGATGCCAGCAGTCCCCTTCCCGCTGGGCCGTGACCCGCTCCGTGGAGCTAAGGTCTTCCGCCTCCACCCAGGCCTCTGCCTGATCCGGGATCACATTGGCAGCCACGCCGCCCCGGATGTCCTTCACCCGGTTCATAGGCAGCCAAGAGACCACCTTGGCCTGGAAAATACCCTTCTCCCCGTTGCACAGGGGGAAGTTGGCATCAGGACTGAAGCAGAACAGGGGCGCTTTGTAATGGGCCAGGTAATAGTCCAGATCCCCCATATGGTTCTCCTCATTGATGCCCAGCAGCGCCCGCACCGGGTAGCGCAGGGCCAGTCCTTTGTCCTTCAGGTATTTCAGGGCATACAGGCACAGGACGCTGGGTCCCTTATCATCCAGCACGCCCCGACCGATGATATAGCCTTCCCTGCGGCGCAGGGTAAAGGGATCTTCCGCCCAGCCGGGGCTGGGCACCACATCCAGATGGGTGATGGTGGCAAGATAATTCTCCCCCTGCCCCACCTGGGCATAGCCCATTTTATCCTCACAATTGCGGGTCTCCAGTCCCAGCTCCCCGGCAATGGTCAGCCCCAGCGCCAGAGCCCGGGCCGGGCCTTCACCAAAGGGCATGCCGGGCTTTTCCTCTCCCATCACGCTGTCAATGGCCACCAGACGTCCGATATCCCGGAGAATATTCTCCCGGTTTTCCTCTGCAAAGCGGTCTACATCCCGCATAAGTTCTTCCTTCATCGTCGCTACCTCCCAGCTTGAATTTCAGTATGAATATACCGCAGAACCCGCGCTTTTGCAAGCACAACAAAAAGCGTGCGGGAACCACCCGCACGCCTTTTATCTCCGTCGCTCTTTTACTGGTTTTCCGGTCTGACCCGGCCCTTTCCCTTGGCAGGCTTGAAGTCCGGCTCCGTCCCCTTGATGAGGCGGACAATGTTCTCCCGGTGGCGGGCAACAACGATCACCATGGCAAAGAGGCCCAGAACGACCCGGGGCGTACTGGACACCAGCAGCAGAGGGCCAACGCCGCAGGCAAGGGCCCCGCAGATGGAACCCAGGGAAACTTTCTTGCTGAGCACTGCCGCCAGAAGGAAGCAGCCGATCACCAGCAGGCCCACCCGCCAGTCGATCAGCAGGGCCAGCATCCCGCCCACGGAGACGCCCTTGCCGCCCTTGAACTGATGGAACACCGGGAAGCAGTGCCCCAGCATGCAGCAGGCGCCGCCCAGGGCCAGACCCACATCCCCCAGCAGCAGATGGCCCGCCAGCATGGAAACCGCCGCCTTCACCATGTCCGCCGCCAACGTCAGTACCCCGGCCATCATACCGTAAACCCGGGCCATATTGGTAGCCCCTGCATTGCCGCTGCCCTGGGCGCGGACGTCTCCACCAAACATATGCTTGGACATGAAAATCGACAGGCTGACCGAACCCAGCAAATAACTGCCCAGGGCGATCAACAAAATTTTTGCAGTCTCCATTGCATCCTCCAAAAGATCGTTAAATATTTAATTCAATTTTTTGAAGCTTTTATAATAATGATTATACTTGTTTTGCTTGGATTAAGCAAGGGAAAGGCCGACTTGTTTATAGTTTTTTAACCGTTTCGCCATAAAGGCTCCAGGGCCAATCCGGCCCTGGCTTTCCGGTGAAGCAGAGTTCCTCCCCAGTGGCCGGGTGGCGGAAGCGGAGCCGGTGGGAAAACAGGGCCAACTGGCAGGGGTCATCCTGGGCGGCGTATTTCCGTTCTCCTACCAGAGGCAGACCACGGGAGGCAAACTGAACCCGGATCTGGTGGGTGCGGCCGGTATGCAGCAGCACCGCCACCAGACTGGTATCCTCCCGGCAGTCCAGCCGCCGGTAATCCAGCAGGGCCTCCCGGGCCTCCTTACCCGGGGTGCCGGTGACGAAGGTCATTTTTCTGGCATTATCCCGCACCAGAAGATCCCGCATGGAACCGGCTTCCGGGCAAAGGCCGTGAACAACGGCCAGATACTCCTTGCCGATGCCCTCCTCCCGGATCTGGCGGCTCAGCTCCGAGGCTGCCCCGGCGTTCCGGGCCAGAACCATCAGCCCACTGGTGGCCCTGTCCAGCCGGTGAACGGTGCGGATATCCCCCTTCTCGTCCCCCAGCTCCCGGCGCAGCAGTTCCGGCAGGCCGCCGGGCTCATCGGTGGAGAGCACCCGGGGCGGCTTGATGCATATGATTATATCTTTATCCAAGTATAAAATATCCATACTTGGTATTTTATCACAATCTCCCCGCTTTGCAAATGAAAGAATCTGTGGTACGATAGGGAAACCCGGAACGGCTTCTTTTCCGGCCACATTCTGCTTGAGGTGATTTCCATGGATGAAAAGCCCCTGTCCCCCTGCCCCTATTTCCGCCGCTGCGGCGGCTGCCAGCTGCAAAACCTGCCCTATGGGGAGCAGCTTCGCCATAAACAGCGGGAGGCTATCCGTCTGCTGGGCCACTTCGGCACGGTGGAAGAGATCATCGGCATGGCCCAGCCCCTGCATTACCGCAATAAGGTTCACGCCGCCTTTGGGCTGGACGCCCGGCGCAAGCCGGTATGCGGCATTTACCAGCCTGGCAGCCACGCCATTGTCCCGGTGGAGCGCTGCCTGATCGAGGATGAAGCGGCGGACGAAATCATCCGCACCATCCGCGACCTGCTGCCCCGGTTCAAGATCCCTGTATATGATGAGCGCAGCGGCAGCGGCTGGCTGCGGCATGTGCTGGTGAAGCGGGGCTTTGCCACCGGCCAGGTAATGGTGGTGCTGGTGGCGGTCAGTCCCATCTTCAAGCTGCAAAAGCCCTTCTTGAAAAAGCTGCTGGAGCTGCACCCGGAGATCAGCACGGTTATTCTCAACATCAATGACCGCTTTGGCCCGGTGGTACTGGGCAAGCGGGAGAAGCTGCTCTACGGCAGCGGCTATATTGAGGATGTGCTTTTGGGCCATCGCTTCCGCATTTCCGCCAGTTCCTTTTATCAGATCAATCCCGTGCAGACGGAGAAGCTCTACGCCACGGCCCTGGACTTTGCCGGTCTCACCGGGAAGGAGACTGTGCTGGACGCCTATTGCGGCATCGGCACCATCGGCATCAGCGCCAGCGGCAGGGCCAAGCAGGTCATTGGGGTGGAGATCAACCGGGACGCGGTGCGGGATGCCATTGCCAACGCCCGCTTGAACGGCATCAAAAACTGCTGGTTCACTGCCGGGGATGCCGGGCAGTACATGGAGCAGCTGACCCGGGACGGGCACCGGCCTGATGTGGTCTTTATGGATCCGCCCCGGAGCGGCAGCGACCAGCGCTTTTTGACCTCGCTCCTGCAATGTGCCCCGAAAACCATCGTCTACATCTCCTGCAACATGGAGACCCAGCGCCGGGATCTGGAGATCCTGCTCCGGGGCGGCTACCGGGTGAGGAAGCTCCAGCCGGTGGACATGTTCCCCTTTACCAACCATGTGGAAAGTATCGCCCTGCTTTCCCGCAGATAAGCCGGCGGAGGGAGAAACAATAATGATTTATGGAGAAAAAATGAAAACAGAAGTAATAACAAGAAATAATATAAAAGCTGCCCTTGTATACAGCGATGAAGTTCTTATTACAGACGTCCAGTCTGCCTTAGACTTCATGATGACAGTAAAATACGAAACGGGATGCACCAACATTGCCGTAAACAAAGAAGCAATCATAAACGATTTCTTTATTCTGAGCACCTGTCTGGCGGGAGAAGTGTTGCAGAAATTCATCAACTATGGTGTGCGCTTTGCCATCTATGGTGACTTTTCCAAATACACAAGCAAGCCGCTGAAGGATTTCATGTACGAAAGCAATCAGGGCAGAGATATTTATTTTCAGCCCAGCGCTTCCCTTGCGGTGGATAAGCTCTGCGGATGTTAAAATAAGCGTCCCCAGGACGCTTGATGGGAAAAAAAATCAGCAGCCGGATGGCTGCTGATTTTTTATTACCGGTTTTTGGCTCTGCTCAGGGGATGAACAGCGCAATAACAGCAATCTCACTGAGGGTGCCCAAAAGCTCCTCAACAAAATCGCTCACACTGTGGAAGTGCTCTTTCCGCTTCACATAAAAGAACACACAGCCCGCGACAGCGACAATGAGCAAAAACAGAACCAATTTTGCCAGCTTTTTCAACAGCTTCTGCATGATAATCCTCCTTATGTTTAATCTCGGGGTATATTCGGTATTTTCATTTTACTGTAGTTTTCCCCGCTTTGCAATATACAATTTACCGCATTTTGAAAAAACTTTCCGCCGGAAAGGGGGGCTTCATTCGATTTCGATTTTACCGTGTTCCTTTTCAAACTCGTCGATGGCTTTGCGGATTAAATAGATGACCTGCCCATTGGCAGACCGCCCCTCATACTGGGAGATATAGTGTAATTTGTAATGAAGCTCACTGTTGATCCGCAGGCCAAGGTGTTTATCCTTCTCCGTTTTGTTCATGTTTATGCCTCTTATATCACACTGATTACGCCAAAGGTAATGAGGGTCATGATGGTGGCGGCGATGCACACCCCCAGGAAAATGCAGGGTACGGAATTTTTCAGCCGCATGTCCAGCAGGGCCGCCACCAGGGCGCCGGTCCAGGCCCCGGTACCGGGCAGGGGGATGGCCACGAAAAGCAGCAGGCCGATGGGGCCGTATTTCTTCACTGTCTCCCCCTTGAGGTGGGCCTTGTTCTCCAGCCGGGTGATGAAGCGATCCATGCGCTCAAAATGGGCCCGAAGCCAGACGAAAACCCGGCGGATATACACCACAATAAAGGGCACCGGGATCATGTTCCCCACCAGGGCCGCAATGAGGGCCAGGGGATAATCCAGCCCCAAAGCGATGCCATAGGGAAGGCCGGCACGCAGCTCCACAATGGGCAGCATGGAGATGAAAAAGGTGGTAATAAATTTTCCGGCAGTGGTGGCCGTGATCCATTCAAACATGTAATTTCTCCAAATCAGTCCAGCAATGGGGCGATTATACCACATGTCCCCTGCCGGTGCAAGGCGTCCGCCCAGCGTATTCCCTTAATTTGTATTAACTTTCTCTTAATTTCAATTGATCACGTTCTGGGGCTTTCCTTCCAGAAAGCTGCGGATGTTGGCCTCGGTGCAGTCCATGATCCGCTGGCGGCTCTCCTTGGGCGCCCAGCTGATATGGGGCGTGATCAGACAGTTATTGGCGTGCAGCAGGGGGTTGTCCTCACTGATTGGCTCTCCACGCACCACGTCCACCGCGGCAGCGGCCACTTTGCCGGAATTCAGCGCGTCGGCCAGATCCTGCTCCACCACCAAAGCGCCCCGGCTGTTGTTGATAATCATGACACCGTCCTTCATCTTGGCAATGGTGTCTTTATTGATTATGTTAACCGTTTCAGGGAAAGCAGGGCAGTGGAGGGAGATCACATCCGCGCTTTGCAGCAGCTCGTCCAGGGTCACATACCGGGCGATTTTGGCCCCGCTTTCGCTCTGGCTGCGGTTATAGGCAATGACATTCATCCCCAAGGCAGCGGCAATGCGGCCCACGGCCTGGCCGATCCGGCCAAAGCCAATGATGCCCATGGTCTTTCCCGCCAGTTCGATCATGGGATAGTCCCAGAAGCACCAGTCGCCGCAGGCGGCCCACTTGCCCTGGTGCACCGCCTGATCGTGGTGCCCGGCATGGCCGCACAGCTCCAGCAGCAGAGCAATGGCAAACTGGGCCACTGAGGCCGTACCGTAAGCCGGGACGTTGGACACCGGGATGCCCTTTTCCCGGGCATAGGTATAGTCAATGGGGTCGTAGCCGGTGGCCTGCACGGTGATGTAGCGGATATTGGGGCAGGCATCGATCACCCTGCGGGTAACTTTGGACTTGTTGGCAATCACGATCTCCGCATCACCGATGCGGCGGATGACTTCTTCTTCGTCCTCGGTGGAATGCCCAAAGACTTGCACCTGGCCAAATTGTTCATACTGCGCCCAGCTCAGATCACCGGGATTCATGGTGTAGCCGTCAATTACTGTCAGTTTCATAATTTTTTCTCCTTTTTTATCAACAGTTCAGCAGCGCCGCTGCGGCAGAGCCGGGCAGGGTGGTCTCACTGCCCACGTGAAACTGGAAGTGAAGCCCCAGCTTCTCCCGACCCTCGCTTTCCAGAAGGGCCTCCAGCGTGGGCCTATAGTAGCGGCTGCGTTGCACCAGGGAGCCCTCCGCGCAGACGCAGACCGGCTTGTCCTTTCCGGCCCCGGTCAGCAGGGCGATGGCCAGCAGGTTTGTGCACATGCAGCGGGCGGATCGCTGGAACATGGCAAGGCTCAGCTCCTGCACAAAGGCCGCGTCGGCCCCGTTGTCACTGGCCTGCTCCAGCCCCTCAGCCTGGGACCAAGCGTCGATCACGGCGGAGTCGATTCGTCCCAGGGCCTGAATCTTTTTCGTGCTGCCTGGGCTGAGCAGTCCCTCCTCCCCGGCGGCAAGCAGCATCAGATGGCACAACTCCCCCAGGTACACGCCGGCGGTCTTTTTCTCAAAGAATTTCAGCCCCGGGTTGTTGCTTCTCTCATCCAACAGCAGGTCAAAATCCCCGTTCTCGATCCCGTCATACATGCCTGATTCCAGGTTGATCAGCATCCCCTGCTCTCCGCTGAGCCCCAGCTTCTCGATCATCCGCCGGGGGACAGAGGTACAGGTATTGGTGCCGGTGCCGCTGATCTGGCCAATAAAACCGCTGTAAGCGCTTTTATCCAAAGTCGAGGCGCCCCCCAGCAGGGCAGCCACCGTGTCATTGAGGATGACCACCTTCTTGCCGCTGATGCCCCGTCGCTCCAGCTCCGCCTTCAGGGAAGCGCCAACCAGCTGCCCCTCGCAGCCGGTAACCACCACTTCTTTGTCAATACGCTTCACCTGACCATCCATGTCTGGGGTAATATCCGCAGTATAGGAAAAGCAGAAGCCGATCACATCCGTCCTGTCCAGCAGGTGCTGGACATGGTCGGCGGTAAAGGCAATAAATTCCGCCCAGCTGCAAGGCTTTTCGACGCCTGGCATCTTCCAGCGGTTCAGTTCTTCCACCTGATAGCCGCTGTCATGGAAGCGCACCAGGGCGCTTCGGAAGTTGGTGCCGCCGGCATCGATTACGGCAGCGCAGGCCCCGACAGGCACGGTACCGTCATTGCTTAGATATGTAGCGATCATGGGCAGAGAGCTGCTCTGCCCCTTCAGGCCACGCAGCATATCCTCCGCCATCTTTCCCGCCTGCTCTGCCGGTACGATCCGTTCCGGTTCCATGCGGTGCTTTATCAGGAACTCATGGGCAAGGCTCATTGTTTCTGTCTCCTTTTTCTTTTTCTCCGTCAAAAGCCCGGCGGTAAAGGCCGCCGGGCTTTTGACTTTTTCTGTTGACCAGATCGTACCTTATTCCTTCACAGCCTCCACAATTCCGCTGGCAAGACCTGCAATGCCCTGAATCTCGCTGGGAATGATGATCTTGGTAGCCTGTCCGTCGGCAGCGGCAGAGAAAGCCTCCATGGCCTTCAGCTTCAGCACGGCCTCTGTGGGTGCCGCCTCATTGATCAGACGGATGCCCTCGGCCGTAGCGCTCTGCACCTTGAGGATGGCTTCCGCCTGGCCTTCGGCCTCCAGGATCTGCTGCTGCTTCTTGGCGTCAGCCCGCAGGATGGCGGACTCCTTCTCGCCTTCGGCTTCCAGAATGGCCGCCCGCTTCTCACCCTCGGCCCGCAGGATGGCCTCGCGGCGTTCACGCTCTGCCTTCATCTGCTTTTCCATGGCGTTCTGGATCTCCTTGGGCGGCAGAATGTTCTTCAGCTCCACCCGGTTGACCTTGATGCCCCAGGGGTCAGTTGCCTCGTCCAGGATGTTGCGCATCTTGGAGTTGATAATATCACGGCTGGTCAGGCACTGATCCAGCTCCAGATCACCAATGATGTTACGCAGGGTGGTGGCGGACAGGTTCTCAATGGCCACCAGCGGCTGCTCAATGCCGTAGGTATAGAGCTTGGGATCGGTGATCTGGAAGTAGACCACCGTATCGATCTGCATGGTGACGTTATCCTTGGTGATCACCGGCTGGGGCGGAAAGTCCGCCACCTGCTCCTTCAAAGACACCACCTTGGCCACCCGCTCCACAAAGGGCAGTTTGAAGTGGATGCCCACGTTCCAGGTGGTCTTATACGCCCCCAGAAACTCAATCACATAGGCCCGCGCCTGCTGCACGATGCGGATGCAGCGGACAAGAATAATGACCACGATCAGGATCAACGCGATAAGAACAAATTCCAATTTCTTTTCCTCCTTGAAATGATTTACGGTTTCACGATGAGCTTGACGCCCTCGATACGCACAACGGTCAAAGTCTGCCCCACCTGGGCCTTGATATTGGGATCCTCCGTCCGGGCCGTCCAGATCTTGCCGCCCACAGTGACAGCACCCATGCCCAGCACATTGTCAATGGCCTCCGTCACCACGCACTCCTGCCCGATGAGCATATCGGCGTTGGTAGGGGTCGTCCTGGAATTCACATATTTTCTCGCCAAAGGCCGGGTCAGCACCAGGCTGACAATGGAGATCAGCAGGAACCAGACCACTTGCAGCCACAGAGGCGCCCCCAGAATGGCCGAAAGCAGCGCGGCCAAAGCGCCCAGGGCAAACCAGATGGACACCAGCCCCGGCACCACGCCCTCGACAACCAACAAAATCACCATCAGCACCAGCCAGACAGCGGGCATATTCACTACCGGATAAAAATAAGGCATTGCATTTCCTTTCTTCGCCCCCTTAAGCAGCCGGAAACCGAACCCATGCCGTCCGTCGGCTTACAGGTAGGACGATAATAGTATTCCTTTTACTTGTGATTATATAATGTTCCCCGGTTTTACGCAAGGGCTTTTGAAGGGGCGGGAAATTAATTTTTTGTAACCGGCCGCTTTAACGTGTTTCCGGGCAAAAAACCGTCTTTACTTTTTGGGTTTATTGATGTAACATATTAAATAGTGAATGTAAAAATTTTCTTTCGGAGGGTACCATGAATAAGCTTCCCAAAAAACCACGGAATGAGAACATGTATAAAGCCATCCTGTCCCTGGAGAGTGTGGAGGAGTGCATGAAATTCTTTGATGACCTCTGCACCGTGTCGGAGCTGATGGCTATGGAACAGCGCTATCAGGTGGCCAGCTGCCTCAACAGCGGCATGATCTACAATGACATCTTGGCGGAGACCGGGGCCTCCAGCGCCACCATCAGCCGGGTGAACCGCTCCCTGCAATACGGCAACGGCGGTTACTCCATTGTGTTTGACCGCATGAAGGGGAAGGAAAAGTGAGCTGCTACCGCGCCCTCGCCCCCTGGTACGACCGGCTGACCGGGGACGTGCCCTATGAACGCTTCGCGGATTTCTATGAGGCAGCGTTTCGCCAGGCAGGCGGGGAATTCAAGCTGCTGCTGGATCTGTGCTGCGGCACCGGCACATTGACTTATGAGCTGGCTCGCCGCGGCTATGAGATGATCGCCGTGGATGCCTCGGTGGAAATGCTGATGGAGGCCCAGGCCAAGGCCGCCGGTCTGGCGGTGCCGCCCCTGTTTCTTTGTCAGGACGCGGCGGCGCTGGATCTTTACGGTACGGTAGACGCAGCGGTGTGTTCCCTGGACGGGATGAACTACATCCCTCCGGAGGAGCTGCCGGAGGTATTTCACCGGCTCCATCTCTTTGTGCGCCCCGGTGGCCTGCTGATTTTCGATATCCGCACACCGGATTTCCTGCGCAGTCTGGACGGAGATGTTTTCGTGGATGAGCAGGAGGATGTGCTCTGCCTGTGGCGGGCGGATTTTGAGGAAGCGCTTCCCGCCATTATCTATGGCATGGACATTTTCTCCCGCCATGGTGCCCTGTGGCAGCGGGAGAGTGAGGAGCATGTGGAGTACGCCCACGAACCGGCGGCCCTTCAGACCCTGCTGGAGCAGGCGGGTTTTTCCCGGGTTTGTCTCCGCAGCGATTGCCCCCAGGGCGATATGGGCAGATTATTTATTACAGCAGTAAGATAAGAGGTCTTTTCTATGGATAAAATCATTCGCGCCACCGCCGGTGACGGCTTTATTAAAATGGCGGTGATCACCGCCCGGGACATGGTTCAGAGAGCCAGGGAGATTCATTCCTGCTCCCCCACTGCTTCCGCTGCCTTGGGCCGCAGTCTCTGCGCCGCCTCCCTGATGGGAGAAATGATGAAGGAGGAGAAGGCCACCCTCACCCTCCGCATCAACGGCGGTGGCCCCATCGGCAGCGTGGTGGCGGTGTCCGATTCCGGCGGCAATGTCCGGGGTTATGTGGGGGATCCTTCGGTGGATCTGCCTCTGCGCGGGGACGGGAAGCTGAACGTGGGCGCCGCCGTGGGCCGGGACGGAATGCTCACCGTCAGCCGGGATATTGGCCTGAAGGAGCCTTACATTGGCTCCACCGCCCTGGTCAGCGGTGAGATTGCCGAGGACGTGACGGCCTACCTGCTGGAAAGTGAGCAGGTGCCCTCCGCCTGCGGTTTGGGCGTCCTGGTGGACACGGATCTGAGCATCAAGGCCGCCGGGGGCTTTATCGTCCAGCTGATGCCCGGTGCCGACGAGGCGCTGATCGGCCAGCTGGAAGAGAATATTTTCATGATGGATCAGCTCACCACCATCTTGGATGAGGATGGGGCGGCAGCTGTCTTTGCGCAGGTGCTGAAGGGCTTTGCCTACCACATTGTGGGGGAGGCCCCGGTCTCCTACCGCTGCTATTGCAGCCGGGAGCGGGTGGAGCAGGCTCTGCGCTGCATCGACAGCGCCCAGCTTTCCGAGATGATCGATGAGGGGAAGGATATCACCGTCAACTGCCAGTTCTGCGACCAGGTCTATCGCTTCTCTCCTGCCCAACTGCTGGCCCTGTCCGCTGCCAGGGAACAGGCTCGACCGGACAGCCCCAACTAAAAAATAGAAAAAATTTGAAATAGGTGTTGACAAATCAGGGATTATTTAGTATTATAACTGAGCTGTCACGCGGGAGCATAGCTCAGCTGGTTAGAGCACCTGCCTTACAAGCAGGGGGTCACTGGTTCGAGTCCAGTTGTTCCCACCACCCTATTTTGAATTTGCCTCTGTAGCTCAGTTGGTAGAGCAGCGGACTGAAAATCCGCGTGTCGTTGGTTCAATTCCGACCGGAGGCACCACCTGCAAGTTTCTTGCAGGTATCTGCGGGCATAGCTCATCCGGTAGAGCGCCACCTTGCCAAGGTGGAGGTAGCGAGTTCGAGCCTCGTTGCCCGCTCCAGAAAACAGTTATGCGGGTCTCATCGCCCGCATAACTTATATCCGGCGCCATAGCCAAGTGGTAAGGCAGCGGACTGCAAATCCGCGATTCCCCAGTTCAAATCTGGGTGGCGCCTCCAATAAGAAAACCAGCCTTTATGGCTGGTTTTCTTATTGGAACTGTCACTCCCTATGTTGAACTGGCCCAGCGACGGCCCGCATCGCGGGTCTAGTCCCCGGAGGGGATTCAAATCTGGGTGGCGCCTCCAGAAAAAAGCACGCGAAAGCGTGCTTTTTTCAATGAAATAAATCCTTTTCAGGATTTGTGAAATATGCCTTCGGCATATGAAATAGCTAACGCTATGAAATACGCTGCGGCGTATGGGGATTTATTTTATTTCATATTCGGAGAAGGCCGAATATTTCATAATCCGCCAGGATTATTTCATATTGCGCAGCAATATTTCATTTTTTCCTGCGCAAGAATTCCTTGCGTGACAAAAACCGGCGCATTTGCTATACTGGAACCACGAAAACCAGGGGGTGAAGCAATGGATTCTCTCGCAAGCAATATAAAGCAATTGCGGCGCCGTGCCGGTATGACCCAGGAGACTTTGGCGCAAACCCTCCACGTCACCCGTCAGGCTGTCAGCAATTGGGAGAATGGGAAAAACCAGCCGGATCTGGATATGCTCTCTGCCATCGCCGCCGCGCTGGGCACGGACATTGGGCATTTGATTGGTGCGGAACCTCCTCCTGCCTATCCCCGTTTTCAGCGGCGGTATCTTATCCGCGCTGCGGCCTGCATCCTGCTGTTTCTGCTGGTTATCCTTTGCGCGCTGGCGCTTTACCCTGCTGCCAAAGAGATGCAGACGAGGTATTATAAGTCCTTTTATCTGCTTATCCTCGGCCTTATTGCCTACCCCACCGCCGCCTGCGCCTTTGGCGCTTTCCTGCCCTGGCTTCTGGCCCTGTGGATCGACATCCGCCTGCCTCAAACTGCCCGGAGAATTTTGCTCCTCCTGTCCATCGCTTTCCTGCTGCCGGTGTTGCTTTTTTGCATCGCTGTTCTGGCAAACACTTTTACCGGGACTTTCCGCTGGCTCTACCAGTTACTTTACCCTCTTTTCCGCTCCGGCTTTGGGCGTATGTCCATACTCTATTTTCTTCCCTTCCTCTCCGGGGTCTCGCTGGCCCTCGGCAGGCCATGAGCAGCTAAAAAGACATAGCCCATCGGACTATGTCTTTTTTTGATACGTTACTCCCTGTGGCGCCCGATACGTCCCTGCGTTTTCACCGCGCCGAAAGGTAATTTCTGCCGAAAAGAATTCCCGCCAGCAGCAGAGAGGCCCCCAGTCCGGAATAAAACACGGCTATAAAACGCTGAGGTGCCAGGCCGGAAGAACGAAGCCAGATGCCGCCGGTCATCATAAAGGCCATGATCGCAAAGGATTTCAGATCAAAAAAGTTCCAGAAAAACTGCCGTTCCTCCTCATAGTCCGCAATGCGGCGGCTGTGTTTTTTCACCAAGGGGCCGAAAATGAAGATTTGAAACACGGTAAACCCCAGTGCTGACAACAGCAAATTCAGCACTGTCAGATACCCCGGATAGGCCAGAATGCCAAGCCGCAGCACATTATAGCCCGCTGCCGCCCACACCAGGCAGGCAATCAAAAGCAGGGTTCTTTTCTTCACCTTCATTTTTTACTCTCTCTCCTTTTCCCTATGGGTTTTCTCTGCCGTGCCGCCGGAAAGGGGGCAAGCGCTCCTTTCTGTTTCCGGTTCAGTCAAGCTCGATCATTCCGTGCTCCTTTTCAAATTCGCTGATCCGCTTTTTGATCATCTGCTCCAGCTCCCGGTTCTTCGTTCTCCCCTCATATTCGGCGATGTAACCGAACTTCTCCAAAAGCTCTGCCTCGATCCGAAGCGTGTATCTGCTTAAATGATCCTTCATTTTGCCGCCTCCATGACGCAGTATTGACAGAATAATAGCTTCATTTTATCATAATATGTAAAAATGACGCATAAAAAGTATTTCAGAAAAAACATTCTGTAGCAACGTATGTCCGGTCTCTGCTGGCCCTCAGCAGGTCATGAGCGGTTGTCAAATCCCGCGCCCCGGGCATACAATGGTCTGAGGTGTCATTATGCGCGAATTGGATCAAATCCTATGCATTCGGCAGCGGCCTTCAGCCATCGCCCGGCTTAGCGGCAGCAGCCAATACCCGAACCTTCACGGGACAGTACGTTTTTATCAGACCGGCCGGGGGGTTATCGTGGCGGCCCGGATTTTCGGCCTGCCGGAGCCGGAGGAGGCCTGCTGCCATCCGGTCTTTGCCTTCCATATCCATAGCGGTGCCTGCTGCACCGGGAATGAGAGCGACCCCTTTGCCGATGCAGGCGGCCATTACAATCCGGACAACTACCCCCATCCCCATCATGCCGGGGATTTGCCGCCCCTCTTTGGCAGCAGGGGCCAAGCCCTTTCTGTCTTTCTCACAGACCGTTTCTGCGTGAAGGACATCATTGGCCGCACGGTCATCCTTCATGGCGGCCTTGACGATTTCACTTCTCAGCCCGCCGGGAATGCCGGGGCCAAAATCGCCTGCGGGGAAATCCGGTGTTGTTCTTCTCTCTGAGGGTCTGCCCCGCGATAAAAAAAGACATTGGCAAAAGCTGCACCTGTAAAATGAAAGTAGACACTCACAAAAGTGTGGGTGTCTACTATTTTTGTTGTATAATGAAAAGGAAAGGAAGTGAGGATATGGGCAAGAAAGGAACGCCCCATAGAAAGTACAGCAAAGAAGAGAAGATGAAATATGTCCGACTACATTTGAAGGAGCATGTCTCTGTAGGGCAAATTGAGAAGGAATATGGTATTGGACATGCTCTTGTTTCCAGCTGGGTTAAACGGTACTTAGAGGACGGAGAGGAGGCCTTGGAGCCGCACAACGGGAATCCCTATGCAGCCCTTCATCGAAGTAAGTCATTGACAGAGGTTGAGCGACTGCGGCTGCTGGTGGCAAAGCAAGAAGTTGAAATAGCCCGCTTAAAAAAAGGATATTGGGTGGAAGGAGTTGGTGCAAACAAGGAATACGTTACTGGCAGCGGAAAGACTACGAAGTTCTCGAAGAACTCAAAGTAAAGTATCCTGTGGATTTTCTTTGCAAGATTATGGGAATCAATCGTTCCGGCTACTACAAATGGAAAGAAAGGCAAGGGCAGTTGAACCGATATGAACAAGATCGCATTCTTCTGACCCAATTACTACAGGAAGAACATAAGCTACATCCATCGTTGGGATACCACCGACTTGCCAGGAACATTTTTAACAATACGGGATGGGTATTTTCGGACAATTTGGCTCATAAATGCTGTAAGGCTGCCGGTATTCGGTCTAAGGCAAGAAAATACAAATACCATCCGCCAGGAGAAGAAAGCATTAAATTTGAAAACCTGATAAAAGGTCATTGGAATGCAAAAGCGCCACTACAGATCGTTGTATCGGACATGACCATATTAAAGAACAACGGAAAGCAGTGGGAATGGACATTGCTGGTAGATACATTCAACAATGAAATCATTGCCCACAGTGTTTCTCCGACCACAGGAGACAACAAACCATACTATGACTGCCTGGCTAAGCTTAACAGCCTGGCAGGGAAAAAAGAGGAGCAGAGACCCCAGGTAGTCTTCCACACCGACCAGGGAGCCGTCTACTCCTCCAGGGCATTTTGCCACGCCCATGAACATTATAACATACTTCGGTCAATGTCGCGAGGGGGAACGCCTACAGATAATCCAATAATTGAAGCATTAAATGGCTGGATCAAGGAAGAACTATACCTCGACTACGGTTTGGCCGAGGCAGAAAATCTTCCGGATCTATTGAATCAGTATGTCTATTTCTTCAATAATCTCCGTCCCGCTGCCGCTTTGGGCTACAAAAGCCCAGTTCAGTACATAACCGAACTGGGCTTCCTGTAATTTCGCTTTTTGTGTGTCTACTTTTACTTGACAAGTGCAGCAAAAGCCAATGTCTTTTTTTATGTCTTTTTTCTATATAGCCAGCTTACTTGTTCATTGCCTCGGCAGTAGCAACGGCCACAGCCACGGTGGCGCCCACCATGGGGTTGTTGCCCATGCCCAAGAAGCCCATCATCTCCACGTGTGCGGGGACGGAGGAGGAACCGGCAAACTGCGCGTCGGAGTGCATACGGCCCATGGTATCGGTCATGCCGTAGGAAGCAGGGCCGGCTGCCATGTTGTCGGGATGCAGGGTGCGGCCGGTGCCGCCGCCGGAAGCCACGGAGAAGTACTTCTTGCCCTGCTCGATGCATTCCTTCTTGTAGGTGCCTGCCACAGGGTGCTGGAAGCGGGTGGGGTTGGTGGAGTTGCCGGTGATGGACACATCCACGCCCTCGGCGTGCATGATGGCCACGCCCTCGCGGACGTCATCACAGCCGTAGCAGCGGACATTGGCCCGCTCGCCCTCGGAGTAGCGGATTTCACGAACCACCTTCAGCTCGCCGGTGAAGTAATCGAACTGAGTCTGCACATAGGTGAAGCCGTTGATGCGGGAGATGATCTGAGCGGCGTCCTTGCCCAGGCCGTTGAGGATGACGCGCAGCGGCTCCTTGCGGGCCTTGTTGGCGTTCTTGACGATGCCGATGGCGCCCTCAGCGGCGGCAAAGGACTCATGACCGGCCAGGAAAGCGAAACACTTGGTGTCATCACTGAGCAGCATGGCGCCCAGGTTGCCGTGGCCCAGACCAACCTTACGATCCTCAGCCACGGAGCCGTCCAGACAGAAACTCTGCAGGCCCACACCGATGAGCTTGGCGGCCTCGGCAGCGGTCTTTACGCCGGACTTGATGGCGATGGCGGCGCCCACGCAGTAGGCCCAGCACACGTTCTCAAAGCAGATGGGCTGAATGCTCTTGGCGATCTCGTAGGGGTCAAAGCCCTTGGCCTTGCAGATCTCTCTGCACTCTTCCACAGAGGCGATGCCGTACTGAGCGAGGACAGCATTGATCTTATTTATTCTTCTGTCGTAGTTTTCAAACAGAGCCATTCTCTTGTCCTCCTTCTTATTCCTGACGGGGGTCTATGTACTTGACAGCGGCATCCCACTGACCGTAGTGACCGGTAGCCTTCTTCATGGCCTCGTTGGCGTCCTCACCCTTCTTGATGAAGTCCATCATCTTGCCCAGGCTGACGAACTCGTAACCGATGATCTCATCCTCCTTGTTCAGGGCGATCTTGGTAACGTAGCCCTCAGTCAGCTCCAGGTAACGGGGGCCCTTCTCCTTGGTGGCAAACATGGTGCCCACCTGAGAGCGCAGGCCCTTGCCCAGATCCTCCAGAGAAGCGCCCACAGCCAGACCGTCCTCGGAGAAGGCGGACTGGGAGCGGCCATAAACGATCTGCAGGAACAGCTCCCGCATGGCGGTGTTGATGGCATCGCACACCAGGTCGGTGTTCAGGGCCTCCAGAATGGTCTTGCCGATGAGGATCTCAGAAGCCATAGCGGCGGAATGGGTCATGCCGGAGCAGCCCAGAGTCTCCACCAGAGCCTCTTCGATGATGCCGTTCTTCACGTTCAGGGTCAGCTTGCAGGCGCCCTGCTGGGGAGCGCACCAGCCGATGCCGTGGGTGAAGCCGGAAATGTCAGAGATTTCCTTGGCCTGAACCCACTTTCCCTCTTCGGGGATGGGGGCGGGGCCATGGTATGCGCCCTTGGCAACAGGGCACATGTGCTTTACTTCGGTCGTGTAAATCATAGCAATTTCCCTTCTATATTCAAATTAGAATAAACAAGATTTGCGGGGCTTACTTTACGATCAGGCTCTCGCCGGTCATCTCTGCCGGCTGGGCCAGACCCATCAGCTCCAGAACCGTGGGGGCGATATCGGCAAGCTTGCCGTCCTTCAGCGCAATCCCGGCTTTGCACACCGCAAAGGGCACCAGGTTGGTGGTGTGGGCGGTGTTGACCTTGCCGCTCTCGTCGAACATGCAGTCGGCATTGCCGTGATCGGCAGTGACCAGCAGCACGGTGTCCGGGTGCTTTTTCACCTCGGCCATGATGCGGCCCATGCAGGCATCCACGGTCTCCACTGCCTGAACGGCGGCGGCCATGACGCCGGTGTGGCCCACCATGTCGCAGTTGGCAAAGTTGCAGACCACCAGAGAATAGGCATCGGAAGCGATGGCCTCCACGCACTTATCGCAGACCTTCTCCGCACTCATCTGGGGCACCAGATCATAGGTGGCAAACTCCTTGGGAGAGGGCACCAGGCAGCGCTCCTCGCCCTCGGTCTGCTTCTCCACACCGCCGTTGAAGAAGAAGGTCACATGGGCGTACTTCTCCGTCTCCGCCACCCGGAACTGCTTCAGGCCCTTGGCACTGATATAGTCACCCAGGGTGTTTTCAATGGTCTCAGGGGGATAGGCGATGGGCAGGGGCAGCGCCTCGTCATACTGGGCAGTACACACATAGCTGAGGGGGCAGACGGTTTTCTTTCTCTGGAAGCCGTCAAAATCCGGCAGGTTCAGCGCCCAGGTCATCTCTCTGGCCCGGTCGGGGCGGAAGTTCATGAAGATGACGCTGTCGCCCTGATTGATGACGCCCTCAGGGCAGCAGACCACAGGCTTGACGAACTCGTCGGTCACATCCTGGGCATAGCTTGCTTCAATGGCATGGACAGGGTCGGCATCGGCCACGCCCTCGCCGCAGACGATGGCGTTGTAGCCCTGTTCCACCCGATCCCAGCGCTTGTCACGATCCATGCCGTAGAAGCGGCCCTGAACGGTAGCGATGCGGGCATTGCCCAGCGCTTCGCACTTTTCCTTCAGTTCCTTCACAAAACCGGCACCGCTCTTAGGGGCCACGTCGCGCCCGTCCAGGAAGCAGTGGACATAGACCTGCTCCACACCCCGCTGCTTGGCCATATCCAGAATGGCAAACACATGCTTCAGGTGGCTGTGCACGCCGCCGGTGGACATGAGGCCCAGGATATGCAGGGGCTTATGATTGGCCTTGGCGTCCTCCATGGCCTTGATGTATACAGGGTTCTGGAAGAACTTGCCGTTTTCGATCTCCTGGGTCATCTTGGGCAGGATCTGGAAAACCACCCGGCCTGCGCCGATGTTGGTGTGGCCCACTTCGGAGTTACCCATCTGGCCCTCCGGCAGACCCACATCCAGCCCGGAAGCGGACAACTTGCTGGTGGGGTTTTCGGCAAAGAGCCGATCCAGATTGGGCTTTTTCGCCTGAGCGATGGCATTGCCGGCGGTGGGAGCCGCCAGGCCGTAGCCATCCAGAATGATAAGAACAGCTTTATTGTTCATTGATGTTCCTTCTTATTGGATTTTAGTCCTGATCGGTGGCCTTGATAATGGTGGCAAAGTCAACGGGCTTCAGGGATGCGCCGCCGATGAGGCCGCCGTCAATGTCAGGCTGAGCCAGCAGCTCCTGGGCGTTCTTGGCGTTCATGCTGCCGCCATAAAGGATGCTGACGGCACGGGCGGGACGGGCACCGTAGATGCCGCGGATCACGGCACGGATGCCCTCGCAGACCTCCTGGGCCTGCTCCGCGGTAGCGGTCTTGCCGGTGCCGATGGCCCAGATAGGCTCATAGGCGATGACGCAGCGGCGCAGCTGGCTGGCATCGATGCCGTTGAGGGCAGCCTTCACCTGATAGCTTACATACTCCATGGTCAGATCCATCTCACGCTGCTCCAGGCTCTCGCCCACGCAGATGATGGGCATGATGCCCTTCTCCAGCAGGGCCTTGGCCTTGGCATTGACCAGCATATCGTCCTCGCCGTGATACTGGCGGCGCTCAGAGTGGCCCACGATGCAGTACTTGGCGCCGATGTCTGCCAGCTGGCTGGCAGAAACCTCACCGGTGTAAGCGCCCTTCTCATACTTGCTCACGTCCTGGCCGCCGGCGGCAACCTTGCAGTCCTTACCGGCCTTGACCATGGCGGGGATCATCACCGCGGGGGTGCACAGCACCATCTCGCAGGTGCGGGTCTTGGGCAGGTTCTCCTTCAGGGTCTCCATAAATGGCTTGATCTCAGAGGCAACCATATTCATCTTCCAGTTGCCGGCAATAACGGTCTTGCGGTACTTTCTGTTCATTGCAATCTCTCCATATAAAAGCTTATAAATAAGATATGTGCTGCCCTGCCATCGGTGTGTAAACGATGGCAGGGAAAGGAAAACGAATTACTTATCCAGCAGGCAGGCCACACCGGGCAGTTCCTTGCCTTCCAGGAACTCCAGGCTGGCGCCGCCGCCGGTGGAGATGTGGGTGATCTTGTCGGCAAAACCCAGCTTCTCAACAGCAGCAGCGCTGTCGCCGCCGCCCACGATGGTCACGGCGCCGGACTCAGCCAGGGCCTTGGCCATGGCTTTGGTGCCGCCGGCAAACTTATCAAACTCGAACACGCCCATGGGTCCGTTCCACACGATGGTGCCGGCACCCTTGACGGCTGCGGCAAACAGCTCCACGGTCTTGGGGCCGATGTCCATGCCCATCAGGTTCTCGGGGATGTTGCCCTCCACCAGCACAGGCTCTGCCTCGGCGCTGAACTCCGCGGCGCAGAGATTATCAACCGGCAGCAGGAACTTCACACCCTTGGCAGCGGCCTTCTCGATCATTTCCTTGGCGTAATCGATGCGGTCGGCCTCCAGCAGGCTGGTGCCGATCTCATAGCCCTGGGCCTTCTTGAAGGTGTAGGCCATGCCGCCGCCGATGATGATGGTGTCTGCCTTCTCCAGCAGGTTGTTGATGACATTGATCTTGTCGGAGACCTTGGCGCCGCCCAGCACAGCCACGAAGGGGCGCTTGGGATCATCCAGGGCCTTGCCCATGATGCTCAGCTCCTTGTTGACCAGCAAACCGGAGTAAGCGGGCAGGTAGGCGGCCACACCGGCGGTGGAAGCGTGAGCACGGTGCACGGTGCCGAAGGCGTCGGAGACGAAGATCTCTGCCATGTCGGCCAGCGCCTTGGCAAAGTCAGCGCCGTTCTTCTCCTCGCGGATATCGAAGCGGAGGTTCTCCAGCAGCATGATCTGGCCGGGCTGCAGGGCAGCGGCCTTAGCCTGGGCGTCCTCACCGATGATATCGGAAGCAAAGATCACGTCCTGCCCCAGCAGCTCGCTCAGCCGCTTTGCAACGGGGGCCAGGGTCAGCTTGGTCTTCCACTCGCCCTTGGGCTTGCCAAGATGGGAGCAGGCGATGACGGCAGCGCCGTTTTCCAGCAGGTACTTGATGGTGGGGATGGCGGCAACGATCCGCTTGTCGCTGGTGATCTCGCCGGTCTCTTTGTTCTGAGGAACGTTAAAGTCGCAGCGGAGAAGCACCTTCTTGCCCTTGACGTCAACATCATAAATTGTCTTCTTGTTGTAGTTCATGATTTATCCTCCTAAAATATTGTGCTTTTTATTCTGCCATACTCCCCGTTTCCAGTAGCCCGGGAAAACCCTGCTGCCGAAGCGCTTCGTATGCCAGTATGGCGGCGGAGTTTGAAAGATTCAGACTCCGGGCTTCACTGATCATGGGGATGCGAATGCATCTGTCGCGGTATTTCTCCCTCAGCCATTCCGGCAGGCCCGCGGTCTCCTTGCCGAACAGCAGCGCCACATCGCCACGCATATCCACCTGGTGATAGGCGCGGGGCGCTTTGGTGGTGGCCAGATAAATATTAGTATCACCATTTTTGGCGAAGTACTCATCAATGCTCTGATATTCGTAGATTTTCACCAGATACCAGTAGTCCAGCCCACAGCGTTTGACCATTTTATCCGAGATGTCAAAGCCCAGGGGATGGATCAGGTGCAGCCGCGCCCCTGTGGCGGCGCAGGTTCTGGCGATGGCCCCAGTATTATGGGGAATCTCCGGTTCCACAAGAACAATATCCACCATGGCCCCTCGTCTCCCCTCCTGTGAAAAAGGTATCTCCTGCTCTTTTTCTCATCCATATTAGCACAAAAATCAGAAAAATCATGCACTTTTTTTCGTTTTTTTACGATTCTTGCATATTTAACAAAAGAGCGCTATAATCGGTACTGCGCAAAGGCCATTTCTTGGCATTTTGCATATGTCATTTTATTGTCAAATCCCATTTGGAAAGAGATGGAAGCCATGGAAGAAAAGTGCAGCATCTGCCCTCGGGCCTGCGGGGCCATCCGGGGAGAAAGGGGCGGTGGCCTGTGTCTCTCCCCTGCCCTGCCCAAGGTGGCCCGGGCGGCTGCCCATTTTGGGGAAGAGCCATGCATCGGCGGCAGCCGGGGCGCCGGGGCGGTGTTCTTTACCGGCTGCAACCTCCGCTGCGTTTTCTGCCAGAACCGGGAGATCAGCCGGGGCCAGGTCGGCCGCTGCCTGACCGTGTCGGAGCTGCGCGCCCTGTTTCTCCGCCTGCGGGATCAGGGTGTGGCCACCCTGGATCTGGTCACCGGCACCCACTATACCCCCTGGATCGCCGAAGCCCTCAGCGGGCTTGACCTGGGCATCCCGGTGGTGTGGAACAGCTCCGGCTATGACAGCGTGGAAAGCCTTCGGCTGCTGGAAGGCTTGGTGCAGGTCTATATGCCGGACTTCAAGTATTGGAAGCCGGCCCTGGCCAAGCGCTATGCCGCAGCGGAGGATTACCCCCAGGCGGCCCGGGCCGCCATCCAGGAGATGTTCCGCCAGGTGGGGCCATATGAATTGGATGAAACAGGTATCCTGCAAAAAGGGCTGCTGATCCGTCACCTGATCCTGCCCGGTCAGGATCTGAACGCCATGGACGTGATGGACTTTGCCGCCGAGGAGTTCCCCAGCGGCAGCATTCTGTTCTCGCTGATGAGTCAGTATACCCCCATGCCGGGACTGGAGCGGTTTCCGGAACTGCAAAAGCCCATTGAGCCGGAGCTGAACCAGCGGCTCATCCACTACATGCGGCACCTGGGGCTGGAGGGCTACTGGCAGGAGACCGGTTCTGCCACCAGGGAGGAGATCCCGGACTTTGACCTGACCGGGCTTTGAGGCTTGACAAGGCCAGGGATTTGTCCGATAATAAGAATAGGAAAAGCCCCTAATAAAAATAAACAGGAGAGATACCAGATGAATTATAATGAAATTCTGACCGCCGCCCGGGAGTTGGTCGGCCCCTACTGCAAGGCCTGCCCCGTCTGCAATGGCCGCGCCTGCGGCAATGCCATGCCCGGCCCCGGCTGCAAGTACCCCGGCAATGTGGCCGCCCGGAACTTTGACAAGTGGCAGGAAATCTGTGTAAATATGGATACCCTCTGCCCCAATGCCGCCCCGGATATAGGCTTTTCTTTCCTGGGTCATAACTTTGTGGCCCCCATTTTTGCCGCGCCTCTGGGCTCCATTGATCTGCACTATGGCCCCAAGTACAAGGATCAGGAGTATAACTCCATCCTGGTGAAGGTGGCCGCCGAGTACGGCCTTATGGCCCTCACCGGGGACGGGGTTGATCCCAGCATCATGCTCTCCTCCGTGGAGGATATGAAGAAGGCGGGCGGCATGGGCTGCCCCACCATCAAGCCCTGGAACAAGGAAGCCGTCTTTGAGAAGCTGGATGTGCTCAACGCCAACGGCATCTTCGCCGCCGCCATGGACGTGGACGGGGCGGGCCTGCCCTTCCTGAAGGCGATGAACCCCAACGCCGGCAGCAAGTCCGTTGATGAGATGAAGGAGATCGTGAACTACGCCAAGATGCCGTTTATTATTAAAGGCATCATGACCGTGGCCGGTGCCAAGAAGGCCGTGGAAGCCGGTGCCGCCGCTATCGTTGTCTCCAACCATGGCGGCCGTGTCCAGGGCGGCGTGCCCGCCACCGCTGAGGTGCTGCCCGCCATCGCCGAGGCCGTCAAGGGCCAGATCACCATTCTGGTGGACGGCGGCATCCGCTCCGGTGTGGATGTGTTCCGTGCCCTGGCCCTGGGCGCAGACGGCGTGCTGATTGGCCGTCCCCTGCTGCCCATGATCTACGCTGCCGGGGAAGAAGGCTTCAAGGTCTACATGGACAAGATCATCGGTGAGCTGAAGTCCACCATGACCATGTGCGGTGCCGCCAGCCTGAAGGACATTACCCGGGATAAGATCTGGCTGGAGAAGTAAGCACAAGTCATATATACTGCAGCACCCCCTGATGCAAGCTATTGTGCATCAGGGGGTGTTTTTCTGCTGTCTGTTTTATTGTTTCAGCTTCTCATACTCTTCCTGAACGATGTTCTCCATCTGCTCCCATTTCCGTTCCATATCCCAAATCAGCCGGAACTGGGTGCGGCAGCGGTCAAGGTTGTGCTTTTCCCGGTCAATGGAGAAATATTTGTCTCCCATCAGGTAGTCCGTGAGAAAACGGATGCCGCATTCGATGGTCATGGTGTAAGCACCCTGGGCCAGGGCGTTGACCTCCGCCTCCGCCAGGCTGGGGCAGGCTTCCAGAAAGCCCCGGGTAAAGGCCCGGAAATAGTCCAGATCCAGCCGGACTTTTTTCAGGTTCGTCTCATCCTCCGCGGCAGTGGAAGCACCGAAGCGGATGGCATCGCCGAAGTCATAGGCGGAAAGGCCGGGCATCACCGTGTCCAGATCGATGACACAGAGAGTCTCCCGGCTGTCCTTATCCAGCAGCACATTGTTGATTTTGGTGTCATTATGGGTGGCACGGATGGGCAGTTTCCCCGCTTCCCGCAGATGGTGCAGGGCGCAGGCCCGCTGCTCCCTTTTCAGGGCAAAGTCCACTTCCTTCTCCACTTCCTTCAGCCGCCCGCAGGCATCCTCTGCAATGGCAGCGCGGAACTTGGCATAACGATCCACCGTGTTGTGGAAATCGGGAATGGTCTCCACCAGCTGCTCTGCCGGGAAATCCCGCAGGGCATATTGGAAGCCGCCGAAGCCCTTGGCGCTCTGATAAAAATCCGCCGCCGTCTCCGCCCGCTGGAGGCAGATGCTGTTGTCCACGAAGCGGTAGATGCGCCAGGCCCCGCCCTGACCGTCATCATAATAGGTCTGGCCATCGGTAGTATCAATGTAGCTGATCATGGCCATCTTCCCCTCCTCCTGCTGCCGCAGGAAGGCGCTGATGGCGGCCATATTGTTCATCAGCGCGTCCACATTGGGGAACACATACTGATTGATCCACTGGAGTATGTAGCGGCTGCCGGTATCGGTGGTGACCAGGAAAGTCTCGTTGATGTGCCCGCTCTTGATCTGGCTGATTTTGGTCACCTTTCCCTCAATGGGAAAGTGACCGGCGATCTCCGCCTGGCAGGGCAGCAGCTTCTCCCGGCGGCGCAGCAGCAGGATGGGAATTGCGGTCAGCAGCAGAACCACAGCCGCCGCCAGATAGATTCCCGGCGTGGGCACGGTCTTTACCTGGCCCAGCTCCACATAGGTGCTGTTGCCGCCCCGAATCACCGCCGCCCCGATGGCCGGGCCGATGAGCATGGGCAGCAGCACCGCATAAAACATCCGCACCCCCTGATAGTGGCCCACCTTACCCGCTGGAGTCCAGTCCCGGATATTGGCGCTGAGTGCGGCGGACACCATCATGTACCCGCCCATCATCACCGTACCCGCCGCCATGACGCCCACTGTCCGGCGCACAAAGTACATTCCCACCAGGCCCAGCAGCATGATGAGGGCGGCGGGAAACACAAACACCAGCTTGCCCAGCCGGTCGATGAAGCGGCCGGAGACCACGCTGATCACCGATGCCAGGATCAGCACCACGCCCAAAATCAGGGCATAATCCGTGATCCCCAGGTAATTCTGGATGTAAATAATCAGATAAGGGAAAAACACCTGCACCGCCACGGAGAACAGGCAGAACGCCAGTAGTGACAGGTGCAACTCCGGATTGGCCCGCACCACATCCCAGCGAAAGCCATACAGCAGATTTCTGAAATAACTGTCCTTCCGGGGCTCCAGTTCCTCATCGTCCCGAATCAGCCCTAAGGAAAGCAGGCCCACCACAGATACCGCCGCGCCGAAGATCCCAAAAAATTCCTTCCATCTCCCCTGCTGGGTCAGCCCGTCAAACAGGCCGAAGATCACCAGCATGGAGATCAGCGGCAGAATGGCCAGCACGCTCTCCACCCGGCCCCGGTTGTCCTTATCGGTCACATCGGTGATGTAGGCGTTGAAGGCGGCATCATTGGCGGTGCTGCCAAAAAAGGTCATCACGCAGTCCAGCACCACCACCATTACAGCCGCTGCCGCTGCGGCATTGGCGCCGGGGAAAAGCCGCCCGGCATTCTCCGGCGTGATAAAGCCGAAAAGCCCCGTGCTCACGCCCCAGAGCAGATAGCCCAGGGCAATGAAGGCTTTCCGCCGCCCCAGCCGGTCAGATAAGGCACCCATCAAAAGGGTGGTCAGGGTGGCCACGATGGCAGACCATGCAACCATGGAGGCGATATAGCCCGGATCGGTGGAAATGGTATTATAGAGAAATACGTTGAAATACATATTCTCAATGGTCCAGGCAAACTGGCCAAACAGGCCGATCAGGATGATGCCCAGCCATTGCCGGGCATTCAGCTTCTTGCTCATGTTCTCTCTCCCTTTGTAAACGTTGAATAAATCGTCTGCGGCATCTTGCGGAGAATTTGCGCCCTGATTTTGTCCCTTTTTCTTGCAATACACAAAGTATTTCGGCGAAAAAGCGCCTTCACCAGAACTCAAATTTTCTCGCAATCTGCTCTTACCGATTTATTCATCGTTTACCGCTGGCCCCGCTTTATTTTTCCACGGCCAGATTTATGATGATTTCTGTGGCTTTCGCCATATCCTGAATGCTGATGTGCTCATAAGGCCCATGGAAGCCATAGCCGCCGGTGCCCAGGTTGGGGCAGGGCAAGCCCCGCAGGGACAGCTGCGCCCCATCGGTGCCGCCCCGCACCGGGCGGATATCCGCCTGCACGCCGGCCTTTGCCATGGCCCGCTCTGCCCGGCGGACGATGTCCATCTTCTCTTGCAGGACGCAGGCCATGTTCCGGTACTGCTCCGTTATGGTCAGCTTCGCGGTTCCCCAGCCATAGCGGGTGTTGATTTCTTCCTCGATCTGCCGCATCCGCTGATGCCGCGCCCGATACTTTGCTTCATCGTGATCCCGGATGATATATTTCAGCTCCGCCTTTTCGCAGCTGCCGCTCATATCCGTCAGGTGGAAAAAGCCCTCATAGCCCTCTGTCCGGGCCGGGATCTCCCCGGCCGGCAGCAGGGCGTTGATCTCCATGGCCACCAGGCAGGCGTTGACCATGATATCCTTGGCGCTGCCCGGGTGGACGTTGACACCGCTGATTTCCCACCGGGCGGCAGCGGCGTTGAAGGTCTCATAGTTTAACTCATTCACCGCATCCCCGTCAAGGGTATAGGCAAAATCCGCCCCGAAACCGGGGATATCCAGCAGCGCCGCCCCGTGCCCCACCTCTTCATCCGGGCAAAAACAGATTGCCAGCGCACAGTGAGGGATCCCTTCGATAATCAGTGTTTCACAGGCGGTGAGGATTTCCGCAATCCCAGCCTTGTCGTCCGCCCCCAGCAGGGTGCTTCCATCGGTGACGATCAGGGTGTTCCCCAGCTGCTTCCGCAAATCGGGGAACTGCTCCGGGCTCAATACCCGGTCATGGCCCAGGGGGATGGCACTGCCGTCATAGTTTTCCACCAGCCGGGGCTGCACCTGCGCCCCGCTGAAATCCGGCGCCGTATCCAGATGGGCGATCAGGCCAATGGTCGGACTGCTTTCAAAGCCAGCGCTGGCGGAGAGGAAGCCGTAGACATAGCCGTTCTCCTCCCGGCGCACCCGCTCCAGCCCCAGCGCCTGCATCTCTTCCTCCAAATGCTTCGCCAGCTCCTGCTGGCAGGCCGTACTGGGGACGCTGCCGCTGTCCTCCTCGCTCTGGGTATTGATTTTCACATAGTCCAAAAGCCGCTGCCATGCTTCCATGATTTTCACCTACTTATAAATTTCCCCATAGACGAACAGCCGCCCCTTCCGGGAGGTGCCGCCCATGCCGCTGATGCTGCCCTTGCCCTTTCCCTTGAGGGAGAGGATGTCCCCCTCCTTCACCGGGCAGTCTGCTTTCAGGCACGGACTGTAGTTCAGGCTCACATTCCCCGCGGCGATCTGCTTGGCCGCCTCGGTGCGGGAGAGGTGGAACAGCCCCGCCGTCACCGCGTCCAGCCGGGGGGACATCACCGAGAAGCTGAGGCTCTCCGTCTCCAGCTTCCGCTCCGGCACTTCCTCCAGCGCCACCTGGCTGGCCTTTACCGTGAAGCGCCCGGCCTTCTCGATGCTCAGCAGGTGGCGCAGCACGCTTTTCATGCAGAACACATAGGCCGTGTCCCCTTCCACCTGAATGTCGCCCAGCCATTCCCGGCCGATGCCCATCCCCAGCAGGGCGCCCATATAGTCCCGGTGCCCCGGCTGGCCGAAATAGGCTTTCAGCTTCATGGCGCAGATGTACTCGCTCACATCCAGCATGTCCTCCGTCATATAGTCCGGCAGGAAGAAGGCCGCCGCCCGCTCACAGTCCCGACCGCCCCCGCGGAACACCAGCGTGCAGGGGATATAGCCCAGCCGGGTCTGAAGCTCATACTGCTCCGCCGGACTGAGAAAGCCGGTGGCGCAGACCGTGCCGCTGCGCTCACAGCGCTCCGCCAGATCCCTGGCCCGCTTCAAAAGTTCACTGTTTTCCATCTTTCACTCTCGTCTTATGGGCGTCCTGATTGGTCTTTTTCAGCAGCTCCGCCATCTGCTCCAGCGTCCCCTCCAGCTCCTGGATAAACTCCCCGGAGCTGCAGCGCAGCACCCCGGAGCGCAGGGCCGACAGGCGGATCAGGTTGTCGCTGGTCACCACCCGGACGTCCTCATTTTTCCCGATCTGATTGGCGATTTTTTCAATATAGGCGTCGCCGGTCTCCCCGTCTTTGGTAAAGGCCACATGGATGTTGTGGTAGTCCTGGCGGGAGCCGGGGTTGCCGGGGGTGCGGAAACCGTCAAACACCAGCACCAGCTCTATCTGGGTAAAGCCCGCATAGTTGGAGAGCATATCCATCAGCCGTCCCCGGGCCAGATCCAGCCGTTCCCGGGCCAGGTCCTTCAACTCCTCCCAGGCAAAGATCAGGTTATAGCCGTCGATAATCACATATTTCTTTCTGCCAGGAAGCATTACCGGCTTTTCCGGGGCCTCATTGCGCTCTGCCGCACGGTACAGGGGCCGCTTGATGGGGCCAAACTCCCGGGTCATAATGGCCTCCAGCTCCCGCTCATCAATGCTGATGGGATAGCGGGGCATAGGAATGGCCGCCGCTTCCTTGCGCCGCAGGCAGCTTTCCAGATGCATATAGTCCTTGACCTTGTCCCAGCGGATATTGACCCCCGCTCCGTGGGCGCAGAACACGGAATCCGCCGTGTTCTCCACGTCACTCTGGGCATCGTAGCCCAGGGCAGCCACCACCGCCGCCTGCTCTGGGCAGGGCTTATAGCCGTCGCTTTGCAGACTCAGCCGTCCCCGCCCCCGGGTATAGGCAATCAGCTCTTCCATATAGCCGTTCATGGCCGCCACCGGGGCGCTGCCCCGCAGCAGCATCAGCTCTCCCGCCTCCTCCGGCGAGTCAAATTCCCCGTTCATGGCCCGCACATCGCTGATAGCCCGGCCGATCTGCTCCTGAGGCACCGCCATCTCAAAGCGGTACCAGGGTTCCAGCAGCAGGCTCTTCGCCTGCATCAGTCCCTGGCGCACCGCCCGGTAGGTGGCCTGACGGAAGTCCCCGCCCTCGGTGTGTTTATCGTGGGCCTTTCCAGCGGCCAGGCTGATCTTCACATCCGTGATGGGGGAACCGGTGAGCACCCCCAAATGGGGCTTTTCCTGCAAATGGCTCAGGATCAGCCGCTGCCAGTTCCGGTCCAGCTGATCCTCACTGCACACGCTGTCCAGCACGATGCCGCTCCCCCGGGGCAGCGGCTCCAGGATGAGATGCACCTCCGCATAGTGGCGCAGCGGCTCAAAATGTCCCACGCCCTCCACCATATCGGCAATGGTCTCCTTGTACAGAATGTGCCCGGTGTCCAGCTGGATGTCCACATCAAAGCGCTCCTTCACCAGGCTTTTCAGCACCTCAGTCTGCACCCTGCCCATCAGCTGCACACTGATTTCCGAAAGGGCCTCGCTCCAGCGGATGTGAAGCTGGGGATCCTCCTGGCCCAGCTGCTGCATTTTGGGCAGCATCAGCGCCGGGTCACAGCCCTTGGGCAAGATGACCCGGTAGCTCAGCACCGGCTCCAGCACCGCCGCCGCGGCATCTGTCTCCGCCCCCAGGCCCTGGCCAGGCCGGCAAGCACTCAGCCCCAGCACGGCGCAGACCTGGCCGGGAGCGGCCCGCTCCACCGCCTCATACTTCATGCCCGAGTACAGGCGGATCTGGCTCACCTTTTCTTCCAGCGTGTTGCCCTTTTCATCCCGGTAGCGGATCAGATCCCGCACCTTCAGCTCCCCACCAGTAATCTTCATATAGCTCAGGCGCTTTCCCTGGGCGTCTCTGGCGATTTTATACACCCTGGCGCCAAAATCTCCGCCGTAAGTCTTTTCCGGCACAAGGGTGTCCAAGGCGTGGAGAAATTCCTCCACCCCCTCCGTTTTCAATCCGGAGCCGAAGAAGCAGGGGAACAGCCGCCGCCCGGCAATGAGCTGCCGGATGGTCTCCCGGCTGATGCTTCCCGCCGCCAGATATTCCTCCATGGCCGCCTCATCGGTGAGGGCGATCTGCTCCTGCAGCGTCTCCTCCGGCAGGGTGAAATCCACACAGACCGGGCTCAGCCGTTTTTGCAGCTGCGCCATCAGTTCCTCCCTGCCGGGATTGGGCAGGTCCATCTTGGTGACGAAGAGGAAGCAGGGCAGGTCGTAGCGCTCCATCAGCCGCCACAGGGTCTCCGTGTGGGCCTGCACCCCGCCAGCGGCGCTGATAACCATCACCGCCTCATCCAGCACCTGCATACTGCGCTCCGCTTCCGCCGCAAAGTCCACATGCCCCGGGGTATCCAGCAGCGTCACCAGATGCCGCTCCAGCCGGATCTGGGCCTGCTTGGAGAAAATGGTGATGCCCCGCTGCCGTTCCAGACTGTGGGTATCCAGAAAGCTGTCCCGGTGATCCACTCTGCCCAGCTTTTTTATTTTTCCCGAAAGGTACAGCATGGCCTCGCTGAGGGTGGTTTTCCCCGCGTCCACATGGGCCACAATGCCAAGTACCGTATGCTTTTCATTACACATAAATTTTATTTTAACAGAAAGCCGCCGGAGAATCAACTTTTATCTCTTTTTCTCTCGTTAGTTTACATAATATAGTTCCGCTTGCAATATGTAATCTACTTGCAAAAACTTTTTGAATTTTTTGAAACTTTGACTACCATAATTGTAAAAGGCATGTTATAATTACTTGTCATATTGCAACCATTGTTTTTTTAAGAGGCTTCCACTCTCAGAAAAGGAGTTATATAATAATGAAGAAAATTCTTGTGCTTGAAGATGAATCCAATATCCGCAGCTTCGTTGTCATCAATCTGCGCCGCAGCGGCTTTGAACCCATTGAGGCAGAAAACGGGGAGATGGCGCTGGAGAAGCTGAGGGTCAACCCGGATATCTGTCTGGCCCTGCTGGATGTGATGCTGCCGGATATTGACGGGTTTGAGGTCTGCCGCCGCATCCGGGCCACCGGCTCCAAAATGGGTATCATCATGCTCACGGCCAAAAGCCAGGAGATTGACAAGGTCACGGGCCTGATGACCGGTGCGGATGACTATGTGACCAAGCCCTTCTCCCCGGCGGAGCTGACCGCCCGGGTGGATGCGCTGATTCGCCGCCTGGGCATCGATGAAGAGGAGCGATCCTCCACGGAGCTGTCCAGCGGCCCCTTCCTGCTCAACACCCGCAACCGCACCCTGGAAAAGGACGGCCAGCGGCTGAAGCTGACCCAGATCGAGTACCTGCTGATGAAGCTGTTTATGGAAAATCCCGGAAAAGCCATGAGCCGGGAGGATATTCTCACCGCCGTCTGGGGCAACGACTTCAAGGGTGAGCTGAAAACCGTGGACGTGAATATCCGCCGCCTGCGCATCAAGATCGAATCCGACCCTACGGAGCCGGAGTATCTGACCACCGTCTGGGGCTACGGCTATAAATGGGGTTATTGAGCAAGAATAGGAAGTAAACGTTCATGTGGAACAGTCTGAAAAACCAGCTGCTGCTGACCAGCATCGGGGCCTTGGCTCTGCTGCTGCTGGCAGTCTGGTTTATAACCAAGGGGTTTATGAATCTGGCCGTCACCATGGTGGTGTTCGCCTGCATCTATATTATTGGCCTGAACCTGTGGTTCTGGATCTTTGTCACCGACCCGCTGGCGGAGCTGACCCGCTTTTCCAAGCACATTGCCGAGGGCAGCTACGGTGTGAAGCTGGAGCACAGCAGTTCCGACGAGATCGGCCAGCTGACAGCGGAGATCAACAACATGTCCGAGAAGGTGGCCATCGCCGAGAAGTCGCGGACGGATTTCATCTCTCAGGTCTCCCATGAGCTGCGCACCCCCCTCACCGCCATCATGGGCTGGAGCGAGACCATCGCCTTCGACCCGGCCGTCCAGGGGGATTCTCTGCGGGGCGTCAACATCATCTCCAAGGAGGCCGAGCGGCTCACCGGTATGGTAACAGAGCTGCTGGAATTCACCCGTATTCAGGATGGCCGCTTCAATCTGCGTATTGAGCTGATCGATATCGCCGCCGAGCTGGAGGATGCCCTCTTTACCTATGGGGAGCTGATGAAGCAGTCCGGCATGGAGGTGAACTACTCCGGCCCCCCGACGGAGATCCCGCTGATCCCCGGCGACCCGGAACGGCTCAAACAGGTGTTCTGCAACCTGCTGGATAACGCTGCCAAGCACGGGGGCGACGGCGGGAAGATTGACGTGCGCCTGCGGGAAGAGGGAGATCATGTGCGCATCAGCTTCCGGGATTATGGCCATGGCATTCCCGAGGGGGAGCTGCCTCACGTGAAGGAGAAGTTTTATAAGGGCAGTTCCAAAAACCGGGGCACCGGCATCGGCCTGTCCGTCTGTGATGAGATCATCACCCGCCACGGCGGGGAGCTGACGGTGAAAAACGCCCAGGAGGGCGGCTGCGTCGTCACCCTGACCCTGCCCCTCACCGCTGCGTAATTAAAGGAGACACCAAGCATTATGAGTAAAAACGCAACTTCCTGTTCCTTCCGCACCTCCATCGGCGGCCAAGCCCTGATTGAGGGGATCCTGATGCGGGGCCCCAAAAAGCAGGCCATCGTCTGCCGCACCAAGGATGGTCTGGTGGAAAAGGTGGAAGAGCTGAAGCTGGATAAGCAGAAGCACCCCATCTTGGGCTGGCCCTTTATCCGGGGCTGCGTCATCTTTCTGGACTCCATGGTCAAGGGCATGCAGGCTCTGACCTATTCCGCCAGCCTCATCCCCGAGGAGGAGCAGGAGGAACCGGATAAACTGGATCAATGGATCGCCGATCACTTCCCCGCCGAGAAGGCCCAGAAGCTGATCATCGGCACGGCGGTGGTGCTGGGCATTGCCCTGGCCCTGCTGCTGTTCATCTTCCTGCCCACCCTGATTGTGGGCTTCATCAAGCCCCTGACGGAAAGCTACTTTGTCCGCAATCTCTCGGAGGGCTTCACCAAGGTGGTCATTCTGCTGCTGTATATGTCCCTCTGCACCCGCATGAGCGATATTCAGCGTCTCTTCGCCTACCACGGGGCGGAGCATAAGACCATCTTCTGCTATGAGCACGGCAAGGAACTGACGGTGGAAAACGTCCGGCCGGAGAGCCGCTTCCACCCCCGCTGCGGCACCAGCTTCCTGCTGGTGGTGATCGTGGTGAGCATTCTGGTCAATTCCTTTGTCCGCCTGGACAACAGCTTTGCCCGCATGGGGGCCCACCTGCTGCTGCTGCCGGTGGTGGTGGGCATCAGTTATGAGATCAACCGCTGGTGCGGCCGGCATGACAACATTGTCTCCGCCGTCCTGTCCGCGCCGGGCAAATGGCTTCAGCGCATCACCACCTTTGAGCCGGACGACGGCATGATCGAATGCGCCATCCGGGCCATGGAACTGGTGATCCCGGAGGAAAAAGGCAGCGATGAATGGGGAAAATGAGGTGAGCGATCTTGAAAACGTATAACGATATTTATCTGTCCACAAGAAATCTCCTGCGTCAAAACGGCGTGGAGGCCTACAGTCTGGAAGCTCGGGTGCTGGTGGCCAGCGCCGCCGGTAAGACCGTGCAGCAGCTGCTGCGGGATATCAATCTCTACACCACCGCCGAGGTGGAGAGCCGGGTGCTGGACTATTCCGCCCGCCGCCTCAAGGGGGAACCGGTGGCCTATATCACCGGCTCCTGGGAGTTTTACGGTCTGCCCATGACCATCACCCCGGATGTGCTGATCCCCCGGATGGACACCGAGGTGCTGGTGGACGCGGTGAAGGAGCTGCTCACCGGCTATAAGATGGACGCCCGGGTGCTGGATCTGTGCTGCGGCAGCGGCTGCATCACCTGCGCCGTGGCCCGGGAACTGCCGGCCACCAAGCTGGTGGCCGTCGACCTCAGCGCCAGCGCCCTGGAGGTGTGCCGTAAGAATGTCACCGACCACAAGCTGAACACCCGGGTGCTCTGCATCCAGGCCGATGCCACTTCCTCTCCCCCGCTGGGCATCGGCAGCTTTGACGTTATCGTCTCCAACCCCCCTTACATAGCCAGCAGCGAGATTGCGGGGCTTGACCGCTCCGTCCGGGACTATGAGCCTATCTGGGCCTTGGACGGCGGTGAGGACGGGCTTCGCTTCTATAAGGCGATCATCAAGTACTGGAAATCCATCCTGCGCCCCGGCGGCTTTCTGGTGTTCGAGGTGGGCGAGGGGCAGGCCCAGCCGGTGAGCCAGATGCTGCTGGACGCCGGGTTCAGCCGCACCGCCGCCCGGAAGGACACCCTGGGCATTGACCGGGTGGTCATTGGTAAAATGTAAGACTATAAAATCTGTTTAGACTGTGAGGAATTGCAAATGGCTGAGAAAAAGAAAGTCCCCGCGATTGTGGCTCCTGCCAGCGGCGATAAGAAGAAGGCGCTGGAGACCGCCATCGCCAAGATCGAGAAGGATTACGGCAAGGGCACCATCATGCGCCTGGGCGATGATATTTCCGTCAATGTAGAGGCGCTGTCCACCGGCTCCCTGTCTCTGGATCTGGCGCTGGGCATCGGCGGCGTCCCCCGGGGCCGCATTGTGGAGATCTACGGGCCTGAGGCCTCCGGTAAAACCACCCTGGCCCTGCACGTGGTGGCCTCCGCCCAGAAAAACGGCGGTGACGCCGCCTATATCGATGTGGAGCACGCGCTGGAGCCGGCCTATGCCCGGGCTCTGGGCGTGGATATCGACTCTCTGCTGATCTCTCAGCCGGACACCGGTGAGCAGGCGCTGGACATTGCCGAATCTCTGGTACGCTCCGGCGCCATCGATGTGCTGGTGGTGGACTCCGTGGCCGCCCTGATCCCCCGGGTAGAGCTGGAGGGGGAAGTGGGCGACACCGTGGTGGGCGCCCTGGCCCGTTTGATGAGCCAGGCCATGCGCCGCCTGGCCGGCGCCATCTCCAAAAACAACTGCACCGTCATCTTCATCAACCAGCTGCGCCAGAAGATCGGCGTCATGTACGGCAACCCGGAGACCACCCCCGGCGGCCTGGCCCTGAAATACTATGCCTCCGTCCGGATCGACGTGCGCCGCATTGAGACCCTGAAAAACGGCGGTGAAATGATCGGCAACCGCACCCGGGCCAAGGTGGTGAAGAACAAGGTGGCGCCCCCCTTCCGTGAGGCGGAGTTTGACATCATGTACGGCGAAGGCATCTCCAAGGTGGGTGAGATCATCGACCTGGGCGTGAAGCTGGAGATCATCGATAAGGCCGGTGCCTGGTACACCTGCAATGGCCAGCGCATTCAGGGCCGGGACGGCGTGCGGGAATACCTGCTTTCTAACCCTGAGGCCTGCGATGCCATTGAAAAGGAAATTCGGGACAATGCCTATAAGCTTCTGACCCCCCAGGCCCGCAAAGCCGCTCAGGTTTCCGGCCGGGGCACCGTGCCCGCCGTGGATGTCAGCGCCGCGGACTTTGATGAGGAGTAAGCCTTGCTGATCACCGCCATACGCCAGACCTCCCCCGGCCGCCTTACCGTCTGTCTGGAGGATGGGACAGAGCTGAAAAGCACCCTTTCCGCCGTCACCGACCTGCGCCTTTATTCCGGGCGGGACTTAGACGGGGAGGAGTTGGAGGCCCTGCGCCTGAGCTCCGCCCGCTCCCTGGCCCGGGAACGGGCTTTAGAGCTGCTGTCCCGCCGCCCCATGTCCCGGCAGGAGCTGAAAACCAAGCTGCTGCAAAAGGGGGAGGACGAGGAGACCGCGGAATTCTGCGCCGCCTGGCTTTGTGACAATGGCCTGCTGGACGACGAGAGCTACGCCGCCGCTGTCACCCGGCACTACGCCTCCAAGGGCTACGGCCCCGGCCGCATCCGGTCGGAGCTTTCCCGCCGGGGCGTGGATCGGGAGCTGTGGGACGGTGCGCTGGAGCAGATGCCGGACAACAGCGCCAAGCTGGATAAATTCATCGCCGCCCGGCTGAAGGATCCCACGGATCGGGATCAGCTGCGGAAAGTCACCGCCGCCTTGTACCGCCGGGGCCATTCCTGGGAGGAGATTCGCGCCGCCCTGCGCCGCTTTGACGCGGAACCGGAAGAATACTAACGGCAGAAGGGAGAAGATAAAAGAATGGAAAAAACCTTTGCCATGATCTCTCTTGGCTGTGCCAAGAACCTTGTAAACAGCGAGCAGATGCTCTATCTGATGAGCGAGGCCGGGTATACCCTGATGCCGGAACCGGCGGGCTGCGACCTGGTCATCATCAATACCTGCGGCTTTATCGACGCCGCCAAAAGCGAAGCCATTGACAACATCCTGCAAATGGCAGAGCTGAAAAAGGCCGGGCAGCTTGGCGGCATCATTGTCACCGGCTGTCTCAGTGAGCGCTATCAGGACAGTATCATGGAAGAGCTGCCGGAGATCGACGCCGTTCTGGGGGTGGGCAGCTTTGGCCGCATCGTGGAAGCCGCCAATGCCGTCATGGCCAAAACCGCCTACCGCCGCTTTGAGGACAACAGCGCCCCCATTGAGGAGACGCCCCGGGTGGTCTCCACCGGGCCGGGCTGGGCCTACCTGCGCATTGCCGAGGGCTGCAACAATTTCTGCGCCTTCTGCGCCATCCCCTACATCCGGGGCCGGTACCGCTCCCGCTCGCTGGAGAATATTCTGGAGGAGGCCCGGGATCTGGCGGAGCACGGGGTGAAGGAACTGATCGTCATTGCCCAGGATATTACCCGTTACGGCACCGACCTTTACGGCAAGCGCTGTCTGGCCCAGCTGTGCCGGGAGCTTGGCAAGATCGAGGGCATTGAATGGATCCGCCTCCATTACCTCTATGTGGATCAGTTTGACGATGAACTGATCGATGAGATCGCCCATAACGATAAGATCGTCAAATACCTGGATATTCCCATCCAGCATATCAATAACCGCATCCTGAAAACCATGAACCGCCGGGGCACCGGGGATGATATCCGTGCTCTGTTCAGCAAGCTTCGCATGAAGATTCCCGGTCTGGTGCTGCGCACCAGTCTGATTGCCGGGCTTCCCGGGGAGGGAGAAGCCGAGTTTGAGGAGCTGTGCGCTTTCCTCCGGGAGGCCCGGATCGAGCGGGTGGGGGTCTTCCCCTTCTCCCCGGAGGAGGGTACGCCCGCCGCCGCCATGGAGCATGTGGACGCAGAGACCGCCCAGCGCCGGGCAGACCTGATCATGGAGCTGCAAGCCCCCGTCATGGAGGACTTTTGCCAGAGCTTTGCCGGGCAGACCCTCCGGGTGCTCTATGAGTATTATGATGAGGAAAGCGGCTATCACGTGGGCCGCTGCTATGCCGACTCCCCGGATATTGACGGCCTCGTCCTCTTCTCCGGCGACTGTCAGGAGGGAGACATGGTGGATGTCCGGATTCAATACAGTGAAGACGGCCTGCTCTACGGTGAGCAGATAGTAAAAGGAGATATATAATGAATACAACAGCCAATAAAATCACCATTTTCCGCATCTTTCTGATCCCCGTGTTCCTGGTTCTGGCTTACCTGGGCTTTATGGGCTGGGCTTTGGTGGTTTACATAATTGCTTGCCTGTCGGACATGGCCGATGGCTATATCGCCCGGCACTATAACCAGATCACCAACTTCGGCAAGTTTATGGATCCCCTGGCGGATAAAGTCCTGGTGCTGGCTGCCATGTGCTTCTTTATTGAGAACGGCCAGATGCCCGGCTGGGCCGTGGTCATCGTGCTGTTCCGGGAGTTTGCGGTGTCCGGCCTGCGGCTGATCGCCGTGGAGCAGCAGCGGGTCATTGCCGCCGCCTGGTCCGGCAAGATCAAAACCGGCTGTACCATGGTGGGCCTGTGCCTTATGCTCTATACTGCCCACCCCCTGGTGAACCAGATCGTCACCTGGGTCATTGTGATCACCACGCTGTATTCCGGGATCGAATATTTCTGCGTCAACCGGGACGTGTTCAAAAATGCTGATTAAAAAAACCACCTGAGGTGAAATGAAATGAAACTGTATAATTCCGCCACCCGCACTAAAGAAGAATTTGTTCCCAACCATCCTGACATTGTCAAGATGTACACCTGCGGCCCCACCGTTTACCACTTTGCCCATATCGGCAACCTGCGCTCCTACATCATGGAGGACGTGCTGGAGAAGTACCTGCGCTACGTTGGCTATAACGTGAAGCGGGTCATGAACATCACCGACGTGGGGCATCTCACCTCCGATGCCGATGAGGGCGAGGATAAGATGCTCAAGGGCGCCAAGCGGGAGCACAAGACCGTTATGGAGATCGCCAAATTCTATACCGATGCTTTCTTCTCCGACTGCGCCAAGCTGAACATCAAGACCCCCGATGTGGTGGAACCGGCCACCAACTGCATTGACGACTACATCCGCATCATCTCCAGGCTGATGGACACCGGCTATGCCTACTTTGCCGGCGGCAATGTGTACTTCGATACCGCCAAGCTGGAGAAATACTATGTCTTTAACGACTTCAACGAGGATGATCTGGCCGTGGGCGTCCGGGAAGGCGTGGAAGAGGACGCCAACAAGCGTAATAAGAACGACTTTGTCCTCTGGTTCACCAAGTCCAAGTTTGAAGATCAGGCCCTGAAATGGGATTCTCCCTGGGGCGTGGGCTATCCCGGCTGGCATATTGAGTGCTCTGGCATTTCCATGAAACACCTGGGGGAGGATCTGGATATTCACTGCGGCGGCATTGATAACGCTTTCCCCCACCACACCAATGAAATTGCCCAGTCTGAGGCTTATCTTGGCCACAAATGGTGCAATTATTGGATGCATGTCCTCCACCTGAACACCAATTCCGGCAAGATGAGCAAGTCCAAGGGCGAGTTCCTCACCGTGTCCCTGCTGGAGGAAAAGGGCTATGATCCCTTGGCCTACCGTCTCTTCTGCCTCCAGAGCCACTACCGCAAGAGCCTGGTCTTTTCCTGGGAAAACCTGGACAACGCCCAGGTGGCCTACAACAAGCTGGTAACAAAAGTGGCCGCCCTCAAGCCTGGTGACGGAGATGTGGACAACGAGGTCCTCAGTGCCCTGCGCCAGAAGTTTACCGCCGCCCTGGATAACGATTTGAACAGTTCTCTTGCCGTCACCGCCCTTTACGACGTACTGAAGGCCAAGACCAACGATGAGACCAAGCTTGCAGCCGTGGCTGATTTTGACAAGGTGCTCAGCCTTGACCTGATCGCCAAGGCTGAGAAAAAACGGGAGGAGCTGAAAAAGCAGGCGGTTGCCGCCGGCCAGTTCACCATCGTCTCCGAGTCCGGCGAGAGTGACCCGGCCATTGAAGCCAGGATTCAGGCCCGGCAGGACGCCAAGAAGGCCAAGAACTTTGCCGAGGCCGACCGCATCCGTGACGAGCTGAAAGCGGCGGGGATCGAGCTGACCGACATTCCCCACGGCGTCAAGTGGAAAAAAATCTGAAGCTGTAAAACCCAGCCGGAGCAGGACACATTCCTGCTCCGGCTTTTTTCACGCCCTTCCATAGGCTCCCCCTTTGGGGGAGCTGTCACGGCGTTGCCGTGACTGAGAGGGCGATACCCTGCCCACGCATATAACCAGACTGCGGGGCACCCATCGTTTACAAATCTTTCATATAAACATCTCCAAAATTTATTCTCCGTTTATTTTAATCCGGTACGCTTAGGACAATAATAAAGGGGTAAGGAGAATTGCTATGAAAAATTCAACCCTTGGTTCCATCATGCAGAGAACCTTTGCCAAAAGCGTCACCGGCTGTGGCATCATTCTGGACAAAGACGGCGACCCCTGGTGGGAGGAAATCAGCGCCATTCCCCCCGGCTTCATCAGCAGCGCCGAGAACAGCCGCATCGTCATCCATGATTGGAAAAAACAGCACTGAAGCCCCCGGCATATGTAACATGAAAAGGCTCTGAGCATTTTGATGATATCAAAATGCAGCTTCGTCCGAAAAGCCTTGAAACACAAGGCTTTTCTGCGGCGGGTTATTGGATCACGAGGTGGGTCTTAACCCCCTCGTGCACCCCCGCTGCTCTCTCTTCGGCACATGAAGCATCGTTTTTTGACAGTCTCAGATGGAGCTGTAGCAAAACGAATAATTCTGCTACAGCTCCTATTTCTATGCGTAGGAGGAAAAATGTTGTGAAAAAGACATGCATCTGTTGAAAACAGAGAACGCCAAAGAAGACCCGCCAGAA